>JAEEGK010022933.1_pt1 | contig 13063 bp, 11 predicted proteins | sample 8958771 | NCBI WGS metagenome assembly JAEEGK01 (sample SAMN16246547, study PRJNA631951) | gut metagenome | biome: gut microbiome; feature: rumen; material: SC-attached | host: Bos | place: Iran: Karaj | collected 2018-10 | reverse complement strand
ATATTTTTTTTTGAATAATTAATTAAAATCGAACATTAAATTAAGTTGTTATTATAATCAATATTTTAATTTTTATTATTTGTCAATGATTTTAAAAAATAAACCCTATTACTTCCTTTATTATATTTTTTTTAATAAATTATTAGAAACATTTTTATTAAAAATTATATCACCTGAATTAAAATAAAACATATGAGTTTTACTTTTTTTAAAAAAATTAAAACGTCAAAATTGTTAAATTAACAAATTCAGGTTTAAAATTCGCAATTTCATTTTTTAAATTTTCTATTTCCGATTTAAGAGAAAAATTTTCATTTTTTATTTTTATAATTTCTTCATTTAAATTTTCTTTAGTAATATTTTCATTATTAATTTCTTTATTATCATTTATATTATTATTGTTTTCATTATTAATTTCTTTATTATCATTTATATTATTATTATATTTTTCTTTAATTAATTTTAATTGTTTTTCTAAATTTTCGTTTTTTAATTTTAAAGAAATAATTTCTTCTTCATTATTTCTATTTATCTCTTTTAAATTTTCATTAATATCTTCTTTACTATTTTTTTCACTAAATTTAATTTCTGTTTTTTCAGAAATATCTCTTTTTAATTTTTCATTTTCTTCTTCTAATTTTTGATTATCTTGACATAATTCATCAATTTTTTTTGAATATTCTTCTATATCAATTTTCATTTGATAATTCTCATTTTTTAATTCAATTATTTCTTCATTATTATTATTATTATTATTATTGATATTATTATTATCATTGTTATAATTTAAGTAATTTAATGAATTCTCTTTATTACTGATTTTTAAATTATTTGCTAATAATTTTGCTTCATATAAACTTTTTATTTTTTCTATGTTTTTTTTATTATCTTCTTTTATTTTATTCAACATTGATACTTCTACATTATTATAATGTTCTTTTAATTCATTAATTTCATTTTCTTTCATTTCTATATTTTTCTTCAATTTCAAAATTTGATTTTCATAAGAATTTTTACTTTCTTCATAATTTTTCCTTAAAATTTTCTCTATAATTTCCTTACTTTCAATATCTGTATCATATATTTCCTTTAATTCCTTATAATTATTTTGGCATATCCTCAATTGCTCCTTAATATAATTTACATCTTCACTCATAATAACTAAAAAAAAATAAATGCTTAAAAAAAACAATAAATTAAAATAAAAAATAAAAAAAAAAAATCTTTGTAAAAAAAATGTTATTTGGAAAAAAGCAGCAAGACTACCAATATTCTTGTGATAAAATATATACAAAATATGGTAAAATAACAACAATGGTTGATGATCTTCGTTCATGTGGATGTTTCGAATCATCATTTTCCACTCCAGTTCACGGAATAGTAGTAACAGGAGAGAATAATTCAGGGAAAACATCAGTAATAAATTATTTAACAGGATATAATTTTCTTCCTTTTGGAACAAGAACTTTAAGAACTTTAGAAATAAGATTTCAACATACTGCAGATAATGTTTCTCCTAGTATTAAAATTGAAGGAGAAAGTAAAAATTTTACAAATATGGATGAAGCTAAAAAATATATTGCAAATTTATTAAATGATACCAATGAAAGTAATATTTTTGAACCTATTAGATTAACTTTAACTACTAATTCAAGTGAAGATATGTTAATTATTGATTGCCAATTTGAAGATAATAATAATAATAGTACTTTAGAAAGTAAAAAAAGATATTTAAGTGATTCTTCTAATTTAATTTTATTGGTTTTAAGTGCTAAAATTTTTATGGAAGAAAATATTTCTATTAGAGATAAATGGTTTAATTTAATTAGAAATTATGATAGAAATTTAGAAAGAACTATTGGTGTTATTACTAAAACTGATGAATTACCTAAAAATTTTAATTATAATATTATTAAATCTCTCTTAAAAGAAAATAATGAATTTTTAAATTTAAAATATGGGTTTATTTGTGTCAAAGGTAATTTCCCTTCTCATTATTCTGCAAGTGATATTACTAGATTAGAAAGAGAATATTTTTGTAATCATAAAACATTTCAATTTTTATCTATTAATGATAATTTCACTTTTGAAACTTTAGGAGAAAAAATATCGAAATTTTTCTATGATTCATATCAATTTAAAAAAGATATGAAATATATGTATAATCAAATGAAAGAACAATTAGTATATTTTGAAAAAGAGCTTCAAAATTTCGGAGCAGATTATTTAGATTTTTCATCCCAATCAAAAGATTTATATCTTCAATCATTAGTAAATTTATTTTGTGAAACAATAGAAAAAACATTTTCAGGAAAAGCAGAATTTGAAGCAGATAATTTAGCAAATACTGACTTAAAAAAAGTATATGTAGATTTTTTAGATAAATACATTAATTTAAGACCAAGTAAACATTATAAAACAGAAGAAATAATTACACATATTCAAAGAAGTGAAGGAACTGGATTAAATGGTTTTCCTACTGGAGATGTTATTTATACTTTATTATCACCTGAAATTGATACTTTAAGAGAAGAAATTAAAGCTTATTATGATAATATCTTTTCTATCATTCAAAAAATGATTAAAAGTATCATTCACAGATTATTTAAAAGATTTCCTAAAGCTTTAACTCATATGGAAGATTTAGTTTTAAAATTTGTTGAAGATGAATTTAATAAAACTAGGAAATTACAAAATGATATTTCTGAAATGAATTTTACTTATTTTTATATTGATGAATTGAGTAATGATTATCAAAATTTAATTCAATATAATTTATTAAAAGAACAAAATAATAATCCCAATAATAATAATAATAATAACCAAAAAAATGAAATGCCATTTAATAAAACAAGTGAAATTTCCTTTTTTAAAAGTGCTAAAGATCAAAATTCCTATTATAAAAGTTTAGCTGAATATGTAAAATCCCTTGATGATTATATATACTTTCAAATAATAAGAAATTTAAGAGAATATATTCCAAAAGCAACAGGATATTTTTTTGTAAAAAGTTTAAAATCAAATATGAGATTTTATTTATTACAATATATCTCTAAAAATCAAGAATTTTCTGAAAATCTAGAAGAAGACCAAGATATGGCAAATAAAAGAGAATATTACTCTGAATCTTTAAAAAAATTAAGAAAAATTTCTAAAAATATAAGTTATGATGATCAATTGACAAAAATAATAAAAGGTGATAACATGAAAAATATAAATAATATATTAGAATCTCAAGGAATAACAAGAAATAAATCAACTGAAAATTTAGACAAAGCAAACAATCCGAACCCTCAAAATAATATAAATAATAAAACACCAATTCAATCAAATCCAACAACAAATTTATTTGACAATCAAAATAAACTTCTAAATCAAACTCAAAATAAAAAAAGTCAAAATATATTTGGAAATCCTATTCCAAATAAACCACAACAAACCCAAAATACAAAAAATCAAAATATATCCGGAAATGTCTCTCAAACTCAAACTCAATCAAAAGTATCAAATTTATTTGGAAATCCAACAACAACTCAAAATAAACCATCAAATAATATATTTGGAAATCCAACTCAAACTCAAAATAAACCATCAAATAATATATTTGGAAATCCAACAACAACTCAAAATAAACCATCAAATAATATATTTGGCAATCCAACACAAACTCAAAATAAACCTTCAAATAATACAAGTGGAAATCAAAACAAGCAAAATCAAACTCAAAATAAATCATCAAATTTATTTGGAAATCAAACTACTAATAATAGTAATAAAGAAGGAATTGATGTTAATGTTAAATATGATTTTAAAACTGGACAAGTTACTGATGTTAGATTAGGAGATGGAAAAATAGGATTAAGTGATGTTAAAAAAGCTTATGATGCTGTTAATCCTTATTTACCTGATAAAGAAACTATGATGAAAATTGGGAAAGGTGCTTTAAATATGGGTCAAAAACTTTATAATGCTGTTGAACAAACTAATAAAAATAATCCCAGTAGTCCTAATAAAAAAACTAATGACCCTTTATCTTCTCTTTTTGGATTAAAAAAATAGAATTTATATTAAGGATTTTTAATGTTTAATTTATTAGTTTTTGAAAGATGCAGAATTTTGATTTTTTTTTTATTTAAATATTATATTGTTTTTCTTTCACTAAAATAATAAAACTTAATGATAATTAAAAATAAAAAAAATTGAAAAAATATTATTTATAAAAATCAATGTCAATATCGATAAAGAACTTAAATTACGAAGAGAGAGAAATAGGTGCAAAAATAAAAAGTTCGAAAAGACTTTTCATATGGGAATTTGAATTAGAAGGCTCAAGTCAAAGAATAGAATTATATGATTCTCGTTGGAGTGGGAAAAAAAAAATAATAAGAAATGGAAGAATAGAATGTGAAGTAATAGAACCTAATTCATTTTTTAGAACTTTTGATATAAATGGACATAATTGTAGTGTAATACAATATGGAGAAAAATATGAATTGAGATTTGAAAATCAAAGTTTTGGTCATTTATTAAATTTAGAAAGAAATAAAAATTTTTTTACTAGTAATTCTGGACCCACTTCTAATGTTTATACTAGTAAAGGGAATTTTCAAAACACTGATCAAACCAATTTTAAATTTGAAAATCAAATTTATAATAAAAATAATAAAAAAGATAATAAACCTGCTTTATTTAATTTTTCTATTAAAAATAAGGAAAATACTGGGGATAATCATTTAAATAAATTTCATTTTGGAGCTAAAATTGATGGGAATAATAATAATTTAAATATTCAAAGTGGGAATAATGATTTGTTAGGATTTGGAAATAATAATAATAATAACAATAATAATAATAATAATAATAATATTAATAATAATAGTAACAATAATAACAACAACAATAATAATAACATGGGAAATGATCTATTTGATGTTTTTGGAGGTTCTGGAAGTAATAATAATAATAACAATAAAAGTGATGTTAATAATAATCAACAAAATAATAATAGTAATAATTTATTTGATATTTTCTCAAGTGGAAATGTCACAAATTCAAATTCAGAAAATAATAATAATAATAATCAAAATAATAATTTAATGGATTTTAATTTAATGAGTCAACCCCAAAATAATAATAATTCAAATAATAATATGTTAGATTTAAATTTGATGTTCCAAAATTCAAATAATAACCAATCAAATAATAATCCTCAAAATAATCAAAATACTAATTTTAATCAAATAAATTTGAATTCTCAAAATCAAACCAATGAAAAACCAGCAAAAAAAGTAGATGGAAATAACATAAATTTTGATTTTTTCTAAATAAAAAAAAATAGTATTTCAATTTTAATAAATATAATATTTCCTTATTTCCAGAAAATTAATTGTTTTTTTATTAAATCATAAGAAATTAAAAAATCATTATTACTTTTTTCTATTAAAGAAATTCCTTTTTTAAAATAAGTGAAAACACCTTTTAAACCAAATTTTTGTTTATAATCATTCTTTCCATAAATTTGTAAATAACCATCGACTCTACAAAGATAAATATTTCCATTAAAAATTTTTAAAAAAAAAGCATGTTGAAGATACATTTCATTTCCAATACTTATTATACTTTGAATTTGAATATTTTTATTATTAATAATAAATAATTCATATTGAGTTTTATATAATATTAAATCATTATTTATTTTTTCTAAAGGTTTTTTCCCGAAAAAAGTTAAATAATAAATAGGAGAAAATATATTAATATCATTTTTTTGAATTATCATATCTTTTATTTCATATGTTTTTAAAGATAATATTTTTAATCCAATTCTTGATGTTATATAAATATTATCATTAAAATTATCTATTGAATTAAAACGGAAATTGTCTATATAAATTTTTTTAAATATAAAATCTAAATTTTTTCCTTCTCTAAAAAATAAATAATTATCTTTTGAACATGATATAAAAAAATTATTATTAATTTCTAATATTTTTAAAACTTCATTTTTATGTTCAACTAAAGTTTTATCTAAAATATATTGATTATTATTTATATCATATTTATATATATTTATTGAAAAATCTGAAGAACAAGAAAATAATTTTTTATCAGAACTTTCAAATAAATAATTTATTTTTTCTTCATGAGCTTCAATTTCTTGTTCTTTTAAAAATGAATTTTGATTATAAATTATTATTTTTTTATTTGAAGAAATTCCAATTTTTTCATTTGATAAAATTATTATATTTTCAACAGAGTCAATTTTTTCAAAAAAAATTGGTTTTGATAAAAGAAAAATATCATTTTCTTTAATTGGATAAATAATATATTCACTTTTGAAATAATTAATATAATCAATTATATTTTTTGAATCTATTATATTTAAATTAAAAAATGAATTATTATAAATATTTGTTATTATTTCATAACAATTATTTTCTATATCAAACATTTTATAAATTAAACTTAATAATTCTAAAATTTTTTTATTTATTTCCAAATTTTTTTCATATAAATTATTTATTTCATTTAAATATTTTTCTGAATTAACACATTCTTCTGATTTACATTTTAATAAAAAATAATTTGAAACTAATTTATTTTTCGCATTTTTAAAATTATTATTTATTTCAAGAAATAAATTTTCTTCAAATATATTTTTAAAAATTTGAATTTTATGTTCAATGAAATTATTATGATAATGTATTTTACATTCATCACATACATTTCTTTTACAAGATAAACAATAACCATTATATTTTTTATTATGAATTTCACATTTTATTCTTTTATTATCATAATTTATTATATTTTCTTGTAGAAATAAATTTAAGTTCTTTCTCTTTTCTTCACAATTACATTTATATAAAATTATTGGTTCTTCAATAAAATTTTCATTTAAACAAATATGAATCATTGGGATTTGATTACATTGATTACAAAAAATTCCTTTTTTCATATTTAAAAAAATAAAAAAAAAATATGTTAAATTTTTTTTATATAATGTATATAAATATATAGCAATTATTTATATTTATTATCCCAAAATTAAATTACTCAAATTCAAACAATTTTTTTAATTTATAGCAAAATTCTCCTTGATCTAATTTAATATATTCACTAATAACCAAAGCAAAATGTCCATCATCAAAAGTCTCAGAAATATAATCATTTAACGAAGAAATATCATTATTATAACTTCCTAACCAAATTAAAAGTAATTCTCCATTTTTTAAATTATAATTTTTATTAGAATCAGTATCATTTTTAATAATATCTAATTCATTTAATAAATTATTATTTGTAGCAGCAAAATCAAAAACATTATTAGTATTAAGTTTTTGATCAATATTTCTTTTTGTAATATAATCTGATAATTCAATATTATTTGCATTTTGAAATAAAGAATGTAAATCATTAAATTTATTTGAATAATTTTCTATTATTTTGGTACAAATACATTTTGTTTCATATTCGGATAATTCTTCAGGAGATAAAAAGTTTAAAATTTCATTTTCACTTAAATCTTCACTTTTAAATATCATTAATATATTATTTATATCATTCAAATTTATATTTTTACCATAGGTAAAAGGATAATATTGATATTCTTCAAAATTAACATAACAATCTTCTAATTCTTTTTGGAAATTTTCTATAAAATTGTTTTTTATTTCTTCATCAGCAAAAAAAATATTTTCATGATTAGTACTTAAATAATTTAATTGACTCCAATGATTTTCCCAAATATTAATTTTACTTTTATTTAATATATCGATTAATTCAACAAAATGAATACAAAACATTCCAAAGCTAATATTTTTTGAATTATCAATTTTAGGATTTGTTATAGAAAAAATAAAAAAATTACCTTCATTAACATTAATAATATTTAAATCATGAGAAATACTTAATAAATTAATTTTTTCACAATCATTTAAAGAAATTAAAGAAGAACAAGGACCTATAAAAATAAAACAATTAATACATTTTTCAATAATAACAGAAGAAGAATTATCCATAATAATAATTGTACAATTTTTATTATTTGATAATTTAATTTCATTTCCACTTATTTGACCAATTGATTTAAGAATTCTATCATTTATTTTATTAGATATAATTAAATTTGATTTTATTATTTCTTTCTCTTCTATTCTAACTTTGCCATTTCTTAATTCTTGTTTTTTAGTTATTTTTATTGGAGTTTCTGTATTTGTTATTATTATATTGTTTTCTGATGTGTTTTTTTCATTTTCTTTTGTTTTTGAATTTCCTGTTTTTGTTTTTTCTTTTATACTAAAACATTTTCCCATATATATATTTTATTTAATTTTTCATAGTATTTTAAATAGTAATTATTCAATAACCAGGAAATTTAAATATTAAATGAAAATAAAAATTTTAAACCAAAAAAAAAATAACTTCAGAAATGATAAAAAATGCAAATAAAAAATCTAAAACAATTTAAGTATAACAATGGAAAATTCTCTTCCTATAATTCTTCAACAAGATATCCACAATTAGAAGAGCAAAAAAAAATAAAAAAAAAAAAAACATTAAATGACAATGAAAAAACTCAAATCAAAATATTAAAAAAATTTTCTCAATAAAATAAATAGAAAAAGAACATTTTTATTCAGATACAGTTCATATAAAAATATCAATCAAAAATTAAGAAAAAATTAGACGAACAAAAAAGTATAATTTATAAATTATTGAAAATTATTTATGAGATAATGATATTGATTCTGTTCATAAATAACAATTAGAAAAAGGAAAAGAAAGTACTTTTATTAAATTATATAAATATCAATATTATGAATTTAATAAACTTTTAAAAAAAAAAAATGATATTAAAAAGCACATATTAAATTACTAAAATTAAAGATTTAGAAAATTTAAATTAGAATATGAAATGGAAAATTTTTAAAAATTTATTCTTTTTTTCTCAATAAAAAAGTTAAAATGAATCAAGAAATTCTCTTTTGAAAAAGAATTAAAGAATAATTTCTTGAACAACATATTTTATAAAATTTACTTAAAAATAATTAATACAAATAATATTATTGATAATAAAAAAGACTTTTAAGTAATAATGAAATAAAAAAGAATTAATTAAAAAACTATTATGAAGATGTAATTCAAGTTAAAATATATGAAAATCTATTAATAATAATATAATTCTAATTTGATTAAATTTTAAGAGACAATTATTAAAATAAATGTTTAATGATAAGTAATTCTTCTTCTTCACATTTTTTTTCTAATTCTAAAATTCCAGTCCAACAAAAAAAAATTAAAGAGAATCTATAAAACAAACATAAAAAAAGAAGAAGAAAATGATAATAATAATAATGGTAATAATGATAATTAAAGACATAATACAATATAATAATGAAATAGAATTATCAATTCCTGATATGATAATAAAATGTTATGAAAGTAAAAAAAACAAAAGAAGATTAAGCTTCTAATTTTCAGAAGAAATTATAAGAGAAGTATTCATTAATCCTATCACACAATTATTAATTAAAAGTATGATATAACAATAAAATTATATTTTTTAATTAATACTTTTTTGATGATAATTTATGAAATTAAATATAATAATGACACTGATAATTTCTATGATATAAATAAAATTTTTTCAAAAATAAATCAATTAAAAGAAGCTGATATTAATAAAAATTATATATTATTTTTTTTTTTTGATTATAAAATAATTTGTGAGGATTTAAATATAATGATTGATGATAATTTAAATGAATATTTAATTTATATAATGAAATTAATATTCCTGAAAATTCGTCTTTTCTACATTTAAATTATCACTTTGTTGAAGATTTAATTCAAGAAAAAGATAATTTAATAAAGGAGAAGAAGAATAAGAAAAGAAAGTTTAGTTGAATTAGATGTAATTTTACAATATTTTGTTTATAATACAATTGAAATTAAATTGGTTTTAATATTGATGGTGATAATAAAAAAAATAATAAACAAATTAAAAAAAGTAGTTTTAGTATTAATGAAAAAGATAAAAATAATGAGAATAATAATTTTCAAGTAAAAAATAATAATAATGAAATTTTTGAAGATGCTAATAATTAAATTAAAGATTAAAATGACAGAAATGATTTCGAAGTAATAGAAGATAATGTTTAAAAAATTAACATTTATATAATTGTAATAAAGTATTTTAATTTTGTTAATAAAAATATATATAAAAAAATATAAAATTAATCATAAACTTTCCTAGAATAAAATAATATTCTTTCATTATTTTCTACAAAATTTCTATCAAATTCACAATAAGATTGAATATCAGTGAAACTTTGATCAATTGGTAAACCTTGTTTATTTAAAACAATTTCATCATAATTTAAATCAGAAATCCCTAATTTTTTACAAATATTTTTTTTTATTTCTGAAAAAGGAGTATTCATTTTAACTTCAATAATATACTTTGAAATTTGAGGTAATTTTTCTTTTGGATTTTCAACTGATAAAGGATGTAATTGAATTTGAATTTTATTTTCATTTAAATTTTCAATTTTTTCTCTTTCTCTTTTTATATTTAAAAAAAATTCTTTTTTTGATTTTTCATTTTCTTCTTTTAAACTTGGAAATATAATATTTATTATTTCATTTATTTCATTTATTCTTATTTTCATTGAATTACATTCTTTATAATTTCCCCATTCTTTTTTACAAAAAGGACATCTTATAATTTTATTTTCTTTATATTTATTTAAATATTCTTCTATACAATTTTCACAAAATAAATGAAAACATTCTGATATTCCATTACATTCTCTTATTATTCCTTCACATATTTTACATTTTAATTCATTTATTATTTCTTTTTTTGTATTTTTTCCAATTTCTTTATTTAAATTTTCCATTTATTAAATTATTTTTATTTTATTTAGTTTAAATTTATTTTTTGTTTTAGTTTTAAAAGGACAATTGATTAAATTATATATTTATAAATTTATTTATTTAATTTATATATTTAATTATAATCTAATATTTCGATTTTATCATCATTTGATAAATCATTTATTGTTATGTAATCTAAATCTATTATTTGGATTTCTCGATAAAATTTTATTAATATTATATAATAAGTTGAATAAATGAATAATATCATTAATAAAAAATTTTTAAATAAAAAATAATTCAAGTAAAAAAGTATTATACTAAAAATAAAACCAATTGAAGTAAAAAAGAAAATTTTTTGATTAGTAAAACAAATAGAATATAAATTAATTATAATTTTAGAAGTAAATTCAATGATTGAATGAATACCAAAAATAATTATAATAATAAAATTAGATTGTTGAATATTAATAATATTAAATCCATTAAATAAATAAAAAAGAAGAAAACAAATAAAAAATATAATTTGTAAAATTATATTTCCTATTAATTTTGATTTAACAAATTGTAAATATTCATAATTTTTATTTACTCGAATTTTTGTATCATAATCATAATTACTAAATTCATATTCATCATCATCTTGATCTCCAATTTTTAAATTTTTATAAATTTTCATTAATTCTATTTTTTCTTTTCCTTTCATTCCAAAAAATAACTTTTTAAATAATATCATTGAAAAGAAAAAAAATAATTTATTATAATTATTATCTTTTATATAAGATAAAATGAATAAAATTACAAAAAAATAATCATAATAGTTAATTATTATTATTATGATAAATTCTTTTATGTCAATCAATTCTTTAAATATTGAATAAATATAATGAACATTTATAAATAATTTTAAAGAAAATTTACTCCAAGTTTGTGGATAAATTTTTTTAAAATGTTGAAAAATTAATAAAAAGATCAAAGAAAAAACTTCTGAATAAATATTACTATAACATATTCCTTTTATAAAATACCATTCTTTATATTTTGAAATATAAATTTTGCAAAATAAAATTTTAAATAAATTTTTACAGATATTATTTGAATTTATTATTAAATTTCCTCTAAATAAAATTAATATATCTAAAAACATTTCATTAATTGTTTTCAATATTAAAGTTATAAAATTCAAATTAATAAAACTTTCTATTTTTTGATGTGAAATTTCAATAAATTCTTCTTTTAAAATTTTTGAAATTAAAAAATTTGAAATTAAAGGAAAAAATATAATTTTCAAAAGAAAATATAATATATTAATTAGTTCTAAAATTAAAATTCCTATTTTAAAAAAATCTCCCATTTCATAAATTTTTTTATTAGTAAATAAAATATTAACTTTGTAATTTATTTGTTTTTTAAAATAAATAGTAATTAAAGATAAAAATTTAAAGATAATAAGACAAAGAATAAAAATATATAAATACAAAGAAAATTTTTCAAAATCTGAAAAAAAATAAATTTGAATAATTAAACTAAAATAATTTAAAAAATTAAATAAAAAACCTTCAAATGAAAAAGCAATAATAATCATTTCTTTAAAAGTAATATTAAAGTCTCTAAAAAAAATTTTTTGAAGTTCATTTTGAAAATTATTGTCAAACATTTTATTATTATTTAAATATGATAAAGGTATTTTTATTAATTTAAATATTTAAATTTAAAAATTAATTCAATATAAAAAAATATACTCAATTAAAAAAAATATAAATAAAACAAATTTAAAAGATATATAATAATAAAGTGTTTATCAACTATTTTAATTTCTTTCATGAAATAAAAAATTTACTAATTTCACTTTCTTTATTAAAAAAAGAATAATTAATATTAAATAAATGCTTACCGTTATTTTTTGTTTGATGAGTAGATTATCCTGTTAAAGATTGATTTTGAATTTCAATATTATTATTTTTTTCTTTTTCATTATTTGAATTTAAACATAATGTCTTTATTGTTTTTAATAATATCATTATTCTAATAAATCATTCTTTTATTTTATTTTTTAATTTATATTTTTTATTTTTTTATAATTAAAAAAAAATTTAATTATAGTTTTCCTCTTATATTAAAAAGTAAATATCTGGAATTTTATTAATTGCTCTATCAATTGCAATTTTTGGTAAATCTTTTTTTT
>JAEEGK010022932.1_pt1 | contig 13063 bp, 9 predicted proteins | sample 8958771 | NCBI WGS metagenome assembly JAEEGK01 (sample SAMN16246547, study PRJNA631951) | gut metagenome | biome: gut microbiome; feature: rumen; material: SC-attached | host: Bos | place: Iran: Karaj | collected 2018-10 | reverse complement strand
GCCTATACCTACCATTCCCGCATGGCGGAGCAGCTGCCCTTCATCCTGCGGGAGCTGCGCCGGAACCCGGATTCCCGCCGGGCGGTGGTGGACGTGCGGGACTGGAAGCACGACGCCGCCGAGGGCAATGAGAACCCCGCCTGCCTGCAGCATCTCCAGTTCTTCATCCGGGGCGGGAAGCTGCACCTGAAGATCCTCTTCCGCTCCAACGACGCCTGCAAGGCCACCTATATGAATGCCTTTGCCCTCATCATGCTCCAGGAGCGCATGGCGAAGGAGCTGGGGGTGGAGATGGGCTCTTATACCCACCGGGCCAATTCCTTCCACTGCTACGAAAAGGATTTCCCCCTGCTGGAGGGCTATATCCGCCGCCTGGACAAGGGGGAGGACGTGACCTACGACTACGAGGGCGACTGGGAGGAAATGATGGCGGAGGCCCGCCCGGAGATCGCCGCCGCCGTGGAGAAGCTGAAGCGGGGAGAATGAAGCATAAAAAGCTTGTCGGCTCCCTGATGCTGGTGCTGGCGGCCCTCATCTGGGGCACCGCCTTCGTAGCCCAGCGCCTGGGCATGACCTATGCCGGCCCTCTGGCCTTCAACGGGGTCCGCTGTCTCATCGGTTCCCTGGTCCTGGTGCCCGTGTTCCTGATCTTCCGCTCCGCCGCGCCGGTGAACCGGCGCAAAACTCTCCTGGCCGGGGTCCTCTCCGGCCTGGCCCTCTTCGCGGCCACCAACCTGCAGCAGATCGGCCTGGTGACCACGGACGCCGGGAAGACGGGCTTCATCACCACCTTCTATATCATCCTGGTGCCGGTGCTGGGCCTGTTCCTGGGGAAAAAGACGGGGGCCGTCACCTGGCTGGCGGTGGCCGTGGCCCTGGGCGGGCTCTACTGCCTCTGCATGCAGCCGGGGGAGATGCGCGTCGCGCCGGGGGACCTGCTGGTGCTGGGCTGCGCCTTCTTCTTTGCCGTTCAGATCCTGGTGATCGACCGTTTCGTGCAGGAGGTGGATGGCGTCCGGCTCTGCTGCATCCAGTTCGCGGTGGACGGCGTCCTGAGCCTGCTTGCGGCGCTGATTTTCGAGAAGCCGGATTTCCGGACGGTGTTCCTGGGCTGGGGCCCCCTGCTTTACTGCGGCGTCCTCAGCTGCGGCGTGGCCTACACCTGCCAGATCCTGGGGCAGAAGAACCTCCATCCCACCGTGGCCTCCCTGCTCATGAGCCTGGAATCCGCCTTCGCGGTGCTGGGCGGCTGGCTGATCCTCCATGAAAAGCTGACGCAGCGGGAGCTTTTGGGCTGCGGCCTCATGCTGGCTGCGGTCCTCCTGGTGCAGCTGGCCCCGGCGAAGAAGGAGAAGGCCCCGGCGTCTTGACAATTCCCGCTTTGCTTGTTATGATTCCAATAGATAAAATGAAATGAGGCGAAAGAATGATCATTGAGTGATTCGCGGATTCATGGATAGCGGCGACGCCCGGTCATCCGGGCAGACTTGTGCTGTCGTGAATGCGGATCGCTCTCTGTTTCCCCGCCCTCCGGGCCGGGGCCGGTTTTGCCCATGCCTCCGTGACAGCAGAAGCTCCGTATTCGACAGCGAAAGATCGCCGAATACGGAGCTTTTTTGGAGGAATTATGCTGGAACTCAAGAATATCAGTCTTTATCTGAAGCGGGACGACCGCAGCCTGGCGGAGGATTTCAGCTTCACCCTGAGCCGGGGAGACAAGGCGGTACTCATCGGGGAGGAGGGCAACGGGAAATCCACCCTGCTGAAGGCGGTTTACGACCGGAAGCTGGTGGAGGACTACTGCGACGTTTCCGGGGAGGTCACCGCCCGCGGGAAAATGGCCTATCTGCCCCAGATGATGGGGGAGGAGCTGAAAAGCCTCTCCGTGGCCGACTATTTCGAGGGCGCGGAGGTCTACCGCCAGCCCGAGCTGCTGACCCGGCTGGGGATGAAGCCGGAGTTTTTCTATTCCCGCCAGCGCCTGGGCACCCTCTCCGGCGGGGAAAAGGTGAAAGCCCAGTTGTGCCGCCTGCTGATGGCTCAGCCGGATATCCTGCTGCTGGACGAGCCCACCAACGACCTGGACATCGACACCCTGCGCTGGCTGGAGAGCTTTCTCCGGGATACAAGGCTGCCGGTGCTCTATATCTCCCACGACGAGACCCTGATCGAGCGCACCGCCAACGTCATCATCCACATGGAACAGCTGATCCGAAAGACCCGCTGCCGCATCACCGTGACGCGCATGGGCTACCGGGACTACCTGGCCTTCCGGCGGCAGAGCTTCGACCGTCAGGACCAGGTGGCGAAAAAGCAGCGGGAGGACTATGACCGGCAGATGCAGCGCTGGCGGCAGATCCATGACCGGGTGGAGCACGAGCAGCGCAGCCTCAGCCGCCAGGACCCCCACGGCGGGCGTCTGCTGAAAAAGAAGATGCACAGCGTGCAAAGCACGGAGAAGCGGCTGGAGCGCGCCGCGGAGGAATTTCTGGAATTCTCCGAGGAGGAGGAAGCGATCCTCACCCGGTTCGATCCCGGCGTTTCCCTTCCGGCGGGAAAGACGGTGCTGGACTGGTCTCTGGACGTCCTCACCGTGGGGGACCGGGTGCTGGCGCGGGATTTGAAGCTCCATGTATCGGGGGGCGAGATCATCGGCGTCACGGGCCGCAACGGGGCGGGGAAATCCACCCTGCTGAAGGTCCTCTGGCCGCAGCTGCGGGAGCGGCGGGATGTCACCGCCGCCTATATGCCCCAGGACTATGCCGAAGTGCTGGACCTGGGCCAGACGCCCCTGGAGCATTTGGAGGCGGTCTATACGAAGGAGGACCTCACCCGTGCCCGGACCTGCCTGGGCAGCATGCGCTTCACCCGCGAGGAAATGACGGGGAAGATCGCGCGCCTCAGCGGCGGCCAGAAGGCAAAGCTGCTCTTTCTGGATATGGTGCTGAAAAAGGCGGACGTGCTGCTGCTGGACGAGCCCACGCGGAATTTCAGCCCCCTCTCCGCCCCGGTGGTCCGCGCCGCTCTGCGGGATTTCGGCGGCAGCATCCTCAGCGTCTCCCACGACCGGAAGTATCTTTCGGAGGTCTGCGGCACCGTCTACGAGCTGCGGCCCGACGGCCTGCACCGCATAGAACCGCCGGAATAATACTGATCTTCCATCAAACGATTGAAAAATCGTTTGATGGCTGCGGTGAAGTCTCCCCGCAGTTTTCCAGCCCTTCGGCTGGAAAAAGATCGTATTGCACTGCAAATCGCCTCGCATACCATGCGAGGCGCCGGATGCGAAGGCATCCGGCCAATAAAAACACTTTCATGTTTTTATTGAATTTGAGTATAAGGAATCAACAGCGCGTTTCAGAATCACCATTGAAAATGCGGGCCTCTGCGGAAAAAACGCAGCGGCCCGCATTTTGCAGCGCACCCTTCACTCCTCCGCCAGCATGAAATAGAGGCGGGAGGAAAAGTCCACGAAATAGCGCACGTTATCGTCGTAGCCGGTGCCGGAAAAGCCCTGCTTCAGCTTCACCCCGGCCATCAGGGTCTGCCCGTCGGCCAGATAGTCCTCCGTTTCCCCCGGCATGTGCTTCACCTTTGCGATCACGTTGTGCACCAGGGAATCCTGCTTCACGTGGAAGGGGGTCACGGTGTTCACCAGGCTGCCGAAGCGCTTGATGTTCAGCCGCTGCGGCTCATTGGTGAAGTGATACCGCGTGTCTCCGTCCAGCCCCTTGGGGAAGTAGCGCTCAAATTGCGTGTTTGCCCTGGTGAGCTCCTGCATCAGCAGGCCTGCGGCCCGTTTCCGGTCCGGGCTGACGCAGGTCCATTCGTGGAGGTTCCCGCTCCGGCCCCGGTAGAAGTCGCCGAACTGGAAGACTTCCCGCCACTGCTTGTAAAGCTCGATCTCGCTGCTGAGCTGCTTCCGATCTTCTCCGCTCAGGTCCCGCAGGTCCAGCTCGCAGCCCAGCACGCCGAAGGCCGCCACGTTGAAGCGGGTGTCCAGCGGGGTGCTGCGCAGGGTCTGGTGATTGGGGCAGGCGGAGATGTGGGCCCCCAGGGCGGAGAGGGGATAACCGTAGCTGTAGCCCTCCTGGATCCTTGCGCGGCTGACGGCGTCGGTGTTGTCGCTGGCCCAGATCTGGGGAAAGTAGGAGAGGATGCCCAGGTCGAAGCGGTTGCCGCCGGAGGCGCAGCCCTCGAAAAGGATGTGGGGGAAGCGAAGGGTCAGTTCTCCCAGCACCCGATAGAGGCCGCAGACATAGCGGTGGGCGGTCTCTCCCTGCTTTTCCGGGGGCAGGGCGGGGGAATAGACGTCCGTGAAAATGCGGTTAAAATCCCACTTTACATAGGCGATTTCGGCAGAGGAAAAGACTTCCGTCATTTTTGCGATGAGGAAATCCTGCACATCCCGATTCGCCAGGTCCAGCAGCCGCTGGTTTCGCCCCTCGCTGTGGGGCTTGCCGGGGATGGCCATGGTCCAGTCCGGATGGGCTTCAAAGAGCCTGGAGCGGGTGTTCACCATTTCCGGCTCCACCCAGAGGCCGAAGCCCAGGCCCATTTCCTTCAGCTTTTTCCCCAGCCCCTCCAGGCCGCCGGGCAGCTTCTGCAGGTTCACGTCCCAGTCGCCCAGGCTGCGGGTGTCGTCGCTGCGCTCGCCGAACCAGCCGTCGTCCATGACGAACAGCTCCACGCCCAGCTCCTTGCCGGTCTTTGCCAGGCTCAGGAGGCTGCGCTCGGTGAAATGGAAGTAGCTGGCCTCCCAGCTGTTGAGCAGCACGGGGCGGGGCTTATGCTTCCACTCGCCCCGGACGATGTGCTCCCGCACAAAGCGGTGCATGTTCCGGCTCTGGCCATTGAAGCCGCCGTCGGAATAGGTCATCACCGCCTCCGGCGCTTCAAAGGCTTCTCCCGGCTGCAGGAGGAAACGGAAGCCCTGAGGGTGGATGCCGCCGAGGACCCTCGTCTTTCCGAAGGCGTTCACCTCCACGGTCTCATAGTGGTTGCCGCTGTAGATGAGATTGAAGCCCCAGCATGCCCCGCTGTCCTCCGTGGCCGCCGGATCGTGGAGCAGGAAAAAGGGGTTCATGCGGCTGGAGGAGCAGCCCATCCGGGATTCCATGACGAAGCGCCCGGCGGGCAGGGTCAGGGTGGCCTTCTCCATTTCCCGTACCCACGCCCCGTGAAAGCAGGTGACGGCCCAGGGGGAATCCGGCAGGTCCAGCTGCAGGCTGAGGAGCCGGTCCACCTCCAGGGGCTGACGGGAGAGGTTAAGGAGCCTTGCGCTGCGGCAGATCACGTCGCAGTCGGGATAGACATAGTAATGGAGCTCCAGCTCCTCCCCGTATTGGGCGTCCCGGAGCCGGACCGTCAGGTGCTCCGCACTGCCGTCCGCCGAATAGGAGCCGGGCAGGGTGGCGTAGGGCGGCTTTGTGTCCGTGATCTCCGCGCCGGCGAAGAGAAAATCCGAGGTCCGGCCCCCGTCGGCATGCACCAGCTCCAGAAAAGGCTCCCGAATGTCGCCCTTTCCGGCGGAAGAAAATTCCAGGCACATGTCCTCCGGGACGGTCGTACCGTGCCGCGCGTCATAGACGATCACCCCGCCGGGGGCAAAGCTGCGCTTCTCCTCCAGGGAAGCCAGGGCCTCCGCGCCGCCGGCGCCGATCCTCCGCCCGTAGTACAGGTGCTCCAGATGGCCCGTGGGCAGCACCCGAAAAGCGTAGCTGGTGTTTTCCGTGTCCAGCAGGAAAGCGGGCCTTTCCCCGTCGAAGCGCCGGATCATGCCTTGCCCTCCCTGCGCATGCGGACCTGCGCCGCGATCCGGGCGACGGCTTCATCTGTCAGCCGGTAGCGCTTGCGGAACCAGAGGAAGGCGATGAGCAGCCCCAGGATGGGGATCACCGCCATGGTGAAGCGGAGCCCGGTCTTGGCCCCGGCGCTGACGCCCAGGGACCAGTCCACCAGCTTGTCCGCCTCGCTGACCTCCGTGCCGGATTGCAGGTGGTTGACGCTGAGGCAGATGGAGGCCGCCAGCGCCGCGATGCCGGAGGCCAGCTTCACCACGAAGGTCTGCATGGAGAAGATGACGCTCTCGTCCCGGCGCTGGTTTTTCAGTTCCCCGTAGTCCACGGTGTTGGCGAGGAAAACGGTGGTGATGACGGAGAGCATGCCGTTGGCGGAGAAGATGAAGAAGGCGGGGATAAAGAGGATGAACACGCTGGACATGCTGGTGAACGTGAGGAGCAGCAGCACGGCATAGCCGGCGACCGCCATGCCCAGGGAGATGTAGAAGATCTGCAGGCTGGAGAATTTCCGCCGCAGCAGGGGATAGAGGGCCATCATGCTCAGCACCTGCATGGCCCCGCCGAACATGTTGAACAGCACGTAGGCGTCGTTCCAGCCGGTGGTGCCGAAGTCATATTTGAAGAAGTAGATGACCAGGTTGGAGGTGATGTACACGGCGCAGTTGATCAGAACGATGGCGATGGTAACGGTCATAGCCTGGTCGTTCTGGATCAGCGCCTTGAACATCTGGCCCACGGAGGCGGTCTTCATCTCGGCAGTGGACTTTTCCTTGATATTGAGGCAGGTCAGACCGATGAAGACAATGAACAGCACACCCACGATGGCGGCGAAATACTTGAAGCCCACGATCTCCACGGTCTTTGCGCCTGCGCCGTCGGCGGCAAACAGATTGCCCAGCGTGGGGACCAGCTTCATGGTGACGATGGTGATGATGGCCGCGCCCACGCCGGCAGCGGTACGGGCCAGGGTGGTGAGGTTTTCACGTTCCTTGCCGCCCTCGGTGAAGGCGGGGATCATGGACCAGTAGGGAATGTCCATCATGGTATAGGTGACACCCCAGAGGATGTAGAAAATAGCGGCGTAGGCCACCAGGCCCTTCGCGTCCATGGCGGGGGGCGCAGCGAACATAAAGTAGAGGACGACGGCATTGGTGACGGTGCCGATCATCAGCCAGGGGCGGAATTTGCCCCAGCGGGTCTTTGTCTTGGCCACCACCACGCCCATGATGGGATCGTTGAAGGCGTCAAAGACCCGGGCGATCAGCAGGATCACGCCCATGATCCAGGCCTCTACGCCCAGAAGATCCTGGAAGTAGTAGAGCACGTAGCTGGCAGAGAGCATATAGACCATGTCTTTGCCCACCGCACCCAGGGCGTAGGAAAGCTTGGACTTTCCGGAAAGCTTTTGCGTTTCCATAAGCAGTTCTTCCTTTCTTATCGGGTATATTTGCGCCGAAAAGCGCAATCCGCACTTGACAAAAGGCCTCTCGAATGATAGCCTAAAATCAGTACTTATACTATACCGGAATTTGGTAAAAATGTCAATAAATATTCACAGGAGGGGCTTGCCATGTTAGAGAAATCCAAAGAAATCTTCGGAAATCCCATGTCCGAGAAGGACGTGCGGAAGGCGGAAAAAACCCAGAGCAAGTTTTTGAAGAAGTACGGCGACGACAGCGGCAAGGACTACCGCTTCGCCCTCAAGGACAATCCAGTGCTGGCGGAGCTGGGCACAAAGGAGCTGGTCTTCGGCGAGGGCGCCGTCTTCTCCGACCGGACGGTCTTTGTGGGCAACATCCGCATGGGCTTCGGTCACTACCGGATCTCCATGGCCATGGCCTCCTGCGCCAGGGCCCTGGGCTATGACCCCGTCTGGGTGGATCTGAACTCCTTCGACGAGTCCACCTGCACCAAGATCATCTCCGGGCAGAACGAGCTCTACTCCATGGGCTCCCGGCTGAGCCAGAAAAGCAAGCTGTTCAACAAGCTCTATTGGGAGCCTCTGAACTCCGAGGGTTTCCGTAAGCTCAGCTACAACTGCGCCGACCAGGCCAGCGCCGAGGTGATGGCAAATCTGCTGAAAAACCTGCCCAAGGATCTGCCCTACGTGGCCACCCACGTATGGCCGGCCCAGGCCGCCATCCACGCGGGCTTCACCAAGGTGGTGAACGCCATCCCCGACAACTGGCCCATGGCCCTGCACCTGGCCCAGGGGGCCACCCACACCATCCAGACCTACTCCGCCTGGCTGGGCTACAAGGCCCTGCGCGGGATGGACAAGGCCCGCACCCTCAAGCCCATGCCCCAGGGGGACATCGTCTACACCGGCCACTACGTGGATCACGAGCTGGTGAGCAATCTGGAGGCCGACACCGCCCTGCGGGTGGATCGGGTGAAAACCGGCAAGGCCAAGCGCTATCTGCTGACGGTGGGCGGCGCGGGGGCCCAGCAGGAGCTGTTCGCCTCCATCATCAAGGCGCTGCTGCCGGATATCAAGCTGGGGAAGGCCACCCTGTTTATCAACGTGGGCGACCACAAAAACGTCTGGGAGAGTCTGAAAAAGGCCGTCCCGGCCCTGGGCTCCGCCCAGTTCTTCCAGAACGACTACCCCGGAGCCAGGGCCTACGCCGAGGCCGCCCGCACCGGGGACTCAAAGGGCATCGTGGGCTTCTGCCATGACGACATCTTCGCCGCGGTCTACATCACCAATCTGCTGATGCGGGCCAGCGACGTGCTGGTGACCAAGCCCTCGGAGCTGGCCTTCTACCCCATTCCCAAGCTGTTTATCCAGCACGTAGGCGGCCACGAGGTCTGGGGCGCCATCCACGCCGCCGAGCTGGGCGACGGCACCTACGAGGTGGCCCCCGGCCGGGAGACCGTGGACATGATCCGTCTGCTGCAGGCGGAGCCGGAGATCCTGCTGCACATGAACGAGTGCATCCTCCGGAACAAGGCCGCCGGCCTCTACAATGGGGCCTACGAGGTGGTAAAGCTGGCAGTTGCCAAATGATCCGGCCCCCCTCCCCCGCAGCCGAAGGATCCCCGCCTGTTCCATCCGGGCCACATTAAATTAAATATTGAAAAAAAGCTCCCGGCGTGTTATAATATGTTGGATTTTGACAGATTAACACGTCGGGAGTCGTTTTTTATGCCTTCGAAAATCAAAGACAATCTGTATCACGCCACCCAAACCGTGAAGGGAAACCTGCAAAACGCCAGAGAAAATTTCCAGGCCACCCGGGCGGACGTGCTGGCCGCACGGAAATGTGAAAATATCAACGATCCTGTGGACACCCATTTCGTGGACTACGTGGGGATGTTCTGGGCCAAGATCTTCATTGCCCTGCACATCATCCCCAACGTGGTGACGCTGCTCTCCGGGCTCTCCGGCGTGGCGGGCGGCGTGCTGCTGGCTCTGAACCGCTCCCTGGGCCTGGACATTCTGGGCGCGGTGCTGGTCTTTCTCTCCGCCGTCTTTGACGCCAGCGACGGCCAGGTGGCCCGGCTGACCCGGCATTTCAGCCGTCTGGGCCGGATGCTGGACGGCGCGGCGGACGCCTCCGTCTACTTCACCCTCTACACCGCCTGCGTCTGCCGGCTCTGGAACACCCGGCTGTTTGCCGGAAGCGACCTGCGCCACGGGATCCTGATCGGCCTGGGGCTGCTCACCTTCCTGCTCTATGTGGCCCAGTGCCAGCTGCCGGATTACTTCAAGAACCTGCATATGTATATGATCGACAACTCCCACGGCAACGAGCTCTCCCGCGCCAAGCATATCCGGGCGGAGCGGGCGACGGCCACCGGCTTCTCCCGTTTTTCCCTCTTCTGCTACGCGTTCTACACCGGCGCCCAGGAGCGCCGCGCCCCCCAGACCCAGAAGCTGCTGGACGCCATCGAGCTCCACGGCAAGAGCGACGCCCTCTGCGACGCCTTCTACGCCGAGAGCCGCAAGCTGGTGAAGCTCACCAACCTGCTGACCTTCAACCTGCGGACGGCCGCCCTGCTGCTCTTCGTGTTCCTGCACTGGGAGCTGGGCGCGCTGCTCTTCGTGATCCTGGTCCTGGAGCCCATCCGTCTGGTTCTCCTGCACCGCTACGAGAGGCTGAGCCGGGAACTGCTGCCCATGGTGAGCGCCGAATCTGCGGTGCCTGTGTAAGCACCGTCCCCGTTTCGGAGGAACACAATGGGAACCGAACTGGAATGGAAATATGCCCTGCCGGATCCCGCCCTGCTGGACGAGATCGCGGCCTGTGAGACAGTCCGTGGCCGCACGGTCGAGTCGCCCCGGCGCTGTCATATGCAAAGCGAATACTACGACACCCCCGACCACCGTTTTTTCCGGGAGCGAACCACCCTGCGGCACAGGCTGGAGGATGAAAGCTCCGTGTTCTGCATGAAGGCCCCCCTGCGGGGCGAGCAGTCTGTAGGGACGGCACTCTGCCGTCCGAGCCCGGAAGCAGACCCCCATCTGCGGGGCGAATGGGAGACGGAGGCGGCGGATCTGGCCTCTGCCCTGCCCAAGCTGGCGGCCCTGGGCGCGCCGGTGCCGCCGGCAGACACCTCGCTGCAGGTGCTGTGCCGGGCGGACTTCATCCGCCGGGCCGTCCTGCTCCGCTTGGACGACGGCAGCACCGCTGAGCTGGCCCTGGATCTGGGGACGCTCTCCGGGGCGACCCGCTCCCTGCCCCTCTGCGAGCTGGAGCTGGAGCTGAAATCCGGCGAGCCTGCCGCGGCCCGGGCCTTTGCGGAGGCCCTGGCGGCCCGCTTTTCCCTCCGGCCGGAGCCGCTGAGCAAATTTGCGCGGGCGTCTGCGCTGGAATAGGCCAGTGCCGGAACATGGACGGCAGAGTGCCGTCCCTACAGGCTCTGAACCCTGAACCGGCTGGCGCACACTGTGCGCCCCTACGACCCTGCACGCAGAACCCGACTGCTTTTTCACTTGGGATGGTATATGATCAATGAAACGAATTCTTGCATTTTATGACTGGCTGATCCCCCGCTATGCCCGCAAGCCCCTGCTGGCGGTGGTCATCATGAACTTTCTGTGTTACTACATCCCCAAGGCCTTCGAGGGGCAGCGGAACGATCTGCATATGATCTCCACCGCCCTGGACGACGCCCTGCCCCGGATCCCGGCCTTCATTCTGATCTACGTGCTGGCCTACGTCCAGTGGGTGGTAGCCTATATCGTCATCACCCGGGACAGCCGGGAGCACTGCTGCCGCTTTGTGTCGGGAGAGCTGACCTCCAAGTTCATCGCCATGGCGATCCTGCTGATCTACCCCACCACCTTCCTCCGGCCCCCGGTGGAGGTCACGAATTTCACCACCTGGGTCATGTCTCTGATCTACAAGTCCGACCCCCCCACGAACCTCTTTCCCTCCATGCACTGCGTGGCAAGCTGGTTCTGCTTTCGGGGCTCCCTGGGGCTGAAAAAGATGCCCAAGTGGTACGCCTGGGCCCAGGGCTTCTTCTCCCTGCTGGTCTTTGCCTCGGTGCTGCTGGTGAAGCAGCACGTCTGGCCGGACATTCTGGGCGGCATTGCCGTCGCGGAGCTGGGGATCCTCTTTGCCCGCCTGTTCCATCTGGAACGGCTGATCGAAAAACTGTCTTCCGCAAGGAGTCACGCATGAAAGATTCACCCGACAAGCCCAAGGGCAAAAACAAGCGCTTCCTCTGGACGCTGCTGTTTCTGCTGATCGCGGCCTTCTCGATCTATGCCGTGGGGAGCCAGTCCAAGGGCTTCTCCCCCAAGCATTTCATGGAATATCTGGACCGGAACAACCGCTGGTGGCTGCTGGCGGCTGTGCTGGCCATGCTGGCCTACATCGGCCTCGACGCCGTGATGGTGGGCACCCTGCTGCGGGGCTTCGGCTATCCCCGGAGTCTGCCCAAGTGCGTCTCCTATGCTGCGGCGGATCTCTATTTCTCCGCCATCACCCCCTCCGCCACCGGCGGCCAGCCCATGGAGGCCTTCTTCATGACGAAGGACGGGGTCCCAGGGATCATCTCCACCGTGGTCATGCTGACCTATCTGCTGCTCTACACCCTGTCCATCGTCATCATCGGCCTGGTCTGCCTGATCCTGTTCCCCTGCTCCTTCACCGCCTTCGGCACCGTGGGCCGGGTCTTCATCGGGGTAGGCGCGGCCATCCAGATCGCTCTGGCCGTGTTCTACGCCCTGCTGCTGTGGCGGAAAAAGCTGCTGCTGCGGCTGTGTGACTTTGGCCTGCGGCTGCTGGCGAAGCTCCGCATCATCCACAACCTGGAGCTGCGGGAGGACAAGCTCCGCCAGACCATGGAGGAGTACAGCCAGGCCACGGAGCTGCTGAAGGGTCGCCGCCGTCTGCTGGTCAAGACCCTGCTGCTGAACCTGGCCCACCGCTGCAGTCAGATTCTGGTGACTGTTTTCTGCTTCCTGGCGGGAGGCGGCCGGCTGCACCTCGCCCCCAAGCTCTTTGCCATGCAGTCCAACGTGGTCATCGGCGCCTACTGCATCCCCATTCCCGGCTCCATGGGCGTGACGGACTTTCTGATGCTGGACGGCTTCACCTCCCTGATGTCCGAGCAGCAGGCCGCCAACCTGGAGCTGATCGCCCGAGGCCTGTCCTTCTATATCTGCATTCTCCTCTGCGGCGTCCTGGTGCTGATCAAATACGCCTCCCTGCGCCTGCGGAAGGATCACCTGTAAAAAGAAAGGCCGCGCTGAAGCGCCGCCCAAGAAAGGATCATCCGGATGGAACTGACAAGAAAACAATTTGACATCCTCGTTGCCCTGGCCGAGGCCAAGACTCCCCTGAAGCAGCGGGAGCTGGAAAAGCTGACCGGCCACTCTCTGGGCACCATCAACCGGGCCGTGCGGGAGCTGACCGAGGCGGGTCTGACTGCCGACGGGACCATCACCAACAGCGGCTTCGCCGCCCTGGAGCCCTACCGGGCCAAGCGGGTGATCTTTATCGCCGCGGGCTTCGGCTCCCGGCTGGCCCCCATCACCTTCAACACCCCCAAGCCCCTGGTGCGGGTCCACGGGGTGCGGATCATCGACCGGCTGATCGACGCCTGCCTGGCCGCCGGGATCAACGAGATCTACGTGGTTCGAGGCTATCTGGCGGAGCTCTTCGACCAGCTGCTGTACAAGTATCCCATGATCAAGTTCCTGGAGAACCCGGTCTACAACGAGGCCAACAACATCAGCTCCTCCCTGGTGTCCCGGTACATGCTCTCCAACGCCTACGTCTTTGAGGCCGATCTGCTGATCAACA
>JAEEGK010022930.1_pt1 | contig 13064 bp, 12 predicted proteins | sample 8958771 | NCBI WGS metagenome assembly JAEEGK01 (sample SAMN16246547, study PRJNA631951) | gut metagenome | biome: gut microbiome; feature: rumen; material: SC-attached | host: Bos | place: Iran: Karaj | collected 2018-10 | reverse complement strand
AGGCGATAGAATCAGGCGAAGTCGAAGGATCTAGTCAATGGTCAATGGTTATTAGTCAATAGTTGTTAGTAGGTTGCTAAAGATAATAAATGTGTAGAACGGCATTTTTTGGGGAAATGGCGAAATTTACGTGAAAATCACCTTGATCTTAATATTTTTCACGTAAAAACAGCGATTCCACATTTTTTCGTTCTTCAACTCGATATTTAACGTATATTCAATCACATGTTTAAACCTTATTGTCCCAATTGCAAGACGATCATCAACCGCGAAGACTGGAATTCTTTTGGTTATGGTTCACCGATATTCACTTGTCCCAAATGTAACAAGGAATTCCTTGACAAGCGCGTTCACGAGCCCGCAATTGAAGGAATCGGAACGGACATAAACAAAATCAACATTTCACTAAATTTAAAAATAGCCCTTCTCAGCACCACCATATGGATTACCTGCTGGTATGCAGTCACCATTGTCCCGTACAAGTTTAAATTTCCATGTTATATGTGCGGATCATTTCTGTTATTGATTGCATTGCTTTCTTGGATGACCGTAGGCCGTATTGCGTTTGGAAAAGAAGCTAAAACAATACGCAAGCTCATCAAAGAATCCGAACAAAGGTTGCAAGACAAAGAGTATGCACAAAAGCTCCTGAAGTACGGCTACAAAGTACCCGAAAAATACTTGTCAGCATAAAATTTATGATTTATTTTGTTATTACAAACAAAATACTACATAGTATCACGTCAAAAAATCCAACTACGTCTCACCTACAAAAAAAGTCCGCGCACAGCGGACTTCTCTATTATAATCAAAAAATTACCGGATTGGGCTAAAGCCCCAACTCTTTGGCTCGATTATAAAAATGAGTAAACTCATTTTTGCAACGCTCGCCTTCCGAGTTGTCTTCACGGCTAATGCCGTTCAGGATGACGCCTTCCAACGGCCTACTTCCTACTGCACCGAAGACGCCCCTTTCGTCTTTAGTCTATCGTCTACAGCCCGCACAGCGGGCGTTCTAACTTACTCTTCGCCGAGGTATTCCACAGCAAAGATAAGCGTTGCGCCGCCAGGAATCGGACCTGCGCCGCGGCTACCATAGCCAAGGCCAGGCGGCACTACGAGAATTCTCTTTTCGCCGGGGAGCATGCCCTGCACGCCAAGTTCCCAACCGCGAATGACGTTACCAGCACCGAGTTCAAACGCAAATGGCTGACCGCGATCGCGGGAGCTATCGAACTTGTAGCCGTTCACCATCCAGCCCGTGTAATGCACGATGGCGCGATGCCCGGCACGTGCCGGTTCACCTTCACCCTGCTTTACGATGGCATAACGCAAGCCTTCAGAACCGTTTTCGTACTTGAGGAGAGTCGTATCCGGGAAGAAATCCATCTTCGCAGCAAGCTCTGGATCCACGTCTGACGAAAGCAGTTCCACGCGGAACAAGAGCGTGGAGTTCGGCGGAATCATCGAGAATGCCATCGCGCCGTAGCCCTGAGACGGCGGAACACGCAGCCAGCGGACACCGCCTTCGCGCATGCCTTCAAGACCGGCTTCCCAGCCCTTGATCATCTTTCCGGCACCCATCACGGCTTCGAGCGGCTTGCCCAAATCCTTGGAGCTGCCGAATTTGCGACCCGTTATGAGCCACCCTGTGTAATGCACCTTGACGGTGTTACCGGCTGCATTTAATTTACCTGTACCTGCCTTTTCGTCGTAAGCCTTGAGGCCACGTCCCAAGTCACGCCACTTCATCTTTTCGACATCCGCAGGGAATTTGTCTGCATCGAGCGGCTTTTCGGCATGAACAAGTTCAACAACGAACATCAAGTCGCTGTTCGCCGGAATGCCTTCGAGGGAGTTGTCGCCATAAGCCATGACCGACGGAACGGAAAGCTTACGCACTTCGCCTACCTTCATGCCCACGAGACCTTTATCCCAACCTTCGATGACCTGACCCACGCCAATTGTAAATTCGAGAGGTGAACCACTGTAATAGGAATTTGCAAAATAAGGAGCTTCAACCGTAGAATCCGTCGCCGCCTTGTTCACAACGGCACTATCCGTTGCCAAATATCCCTTGTAATGAACTTGAATCAACTGACCTGCCCGAATGGGCTCTCCACTACCATCTTTGACAATATCAACCTTGAACGGAACCGCCCAGACAACACTAGAAGCTAGCAACACAAGAAAAAACTTTAATTTTGACATAATATCTCCTATCTTATAAAATAGAAAATGCTAGTTTTTTAGAGTAATGATTTATCGTAAACGGATTTAAATATGCTGTCAATCATCATCGTCATCGCAATTGTTTTGTTGTCCATTGTCCTTGCTGGCATCGGCGTTTACGTGGGCATGCACAATTCCGACGAGAAAGAGGAATCTAAACCGGTCATCGACGTTTCGGGCCAGTACGCCGCCATAGGCCGCCCCGCTCGCGAGACACTCACCGCAGTGAAACCCTCCGAAGCATCCATCAGAGCATGGCTTGAAACGCAAAACTTGACGCCAGAACAAAAGTCATCTTACATAGACCAGTGGAACAACACGCTCGAAGAGACCATCAAGACGATTGACGAAGGGGACAAGCAAGGCATCGCCACTTACAGGATTGAACTTGGTCCCAAAGGCAAAAATTATTGTAAATTCGTTAGCGAAGAAAATTTCATCACCCGCGAACAGATTCGCAATCACGCGGAAATTTTACCACCCTACGTTTTGGGCTGCGACTGTAAGCTATTACCGAAGCAACCCTGGGAAAACCCGAGTAAATCCGGATGGAAGGCTGTGATCCCGACTCACGGAAACACCTATAACGTCCCGGATTGGAGGCAACTTGCGTAAGTCATTATTATCAGCTATTCTTTTGGCACCTGCCATGGCACTCGCCGCAGGTTCGGCAATCATCACCCTTCAGATGCCGGTCGGCGCACGCCAGCTCGGTATGGGCGAAGTCGGAGCAGCACTAGCCGATGACGCAACCGCGATGTACTACAACCCGGCAGGGCTTGCATTCGGGCCTCTCGCCGACGAATGGCGCAGTTCTTACAAAGCCGATGCCAAGCAGACGCCGTTCTTTACGCACATGGCTTCGCGCTCCAAAAACGGATTTTTCGACAAGAGCGAACTCTGGGCGGGCACCTCGAAGGGCGTGCTCAAGTTCGACGGCGAACAGTGGGTCGATTACTACTCCGTGACCTTGCAGGGCAACGCAAAAATTAAGGATGCCGTACGCACCTACGTTGGCTCCGAACGTGGCCTCGATGAATACACGCGTGTCGTGAAAAAATTCAACGATGTAAAAAATGCTGACGACGAATCGCATGTGGTCGAAGTCAAGATGCCTTGGGATTTGGTTGTCAAAGACACCATCACGGCAATCCTCTACGAAAACCTCACCGAGAAACTTTGGGTCGGAACGCCGAAGGGCCTCTACCGTTTTGACGGCAAGGGTTGGAAGACTTTCGACAAGGAACTCGGCGAACGTCGCGTGACCGCTCTTGCAAAGCAAGGTGCATCGCTCTGGATTGGTACGGACAACGGCCTCTTCGTCTATCGCAATGGTGCGTTCGAACAGAAGGGCAAGGTTCTCCCCAGCCAAAAGATTAACGCCCTCGTTTGGTCCGAAAATCGCAAGGAACTTTATGTGGCCGTCGATGGTGCCGGTGTTGCACGCCTCACCCCGAAGAAGAGCGCAAACGACAAAGACCGCTGGAGCTTGTTCAACCAGGAAGACGGCCTTATGGACTTGAATCCGACCGCACTCGCCGTCGATAGTTCGAGCCATGTCTGGGCGGCTCACAAGGGTGGTCTCTCGCACTTTACGCTGCGCAAGTGGGAACAAGTGCAGTTCGCCAACAATACTGTGAATGACGTTTCCGTTGACCGCAAGGGAGCTATTTGGATTGCAACCGACCTCGGCGTTTGGCGCCACATGCCAGATTACGCGACCGCGAGCGGACGCAAGGCAGAACTCGAACGCGGCTCCAAGGAAGATTCCGAAATCACCAAGCGTGACGACGAATGGACGCACTACCATCAGGGCAACGGACTCTCGACGAACAAAGTCTGGGCTGTGCTCCCCGAAGGCAACGATGTGTGGTTCAGCACGGCGAACGGCATGGAACAGTACAAGGATGCCGACTACCAGCTCACGGCATTCTACGAAAAGCTTTTGCCGGTTTTGAACATCCCGGACCTCTACCACCTCTACGGCGGCATGACCATCCCGCTGAACGACTGGGGAACGCTCGGCGTGCATGTGAACTTCGTCTCGTTCGGTTCGACAGTCGTTTCTGGCGACTTGGATGCAGATGACCTTGTCGCTTACAACAGCTCCGAAATCGTCGGTGGCATCAGCTACGGCACACGCTTCCCGAACGACTGGGGCCTCGGCCTCTCCATCAAGTTTTTCTACTCCGACTTGAGTTCCGGTGCAGCCGCTGGCGAAGAAGAAGCAACCACCTTCGGTTACGCATTCGACGTGGGTATCTTGAAGAAGAACCTCTTAGTCCCGAAGCTCAACTTCGCATTGGTACTCGCGAACATCGGCCCGAGCGTCTATTACGTCGACAAGACCATCGAAGACCCGATTCCTTTGACATGGCGTTTGGGACTCTCTTACGAAATCCTCAGCATGGCCGATTACAAGTGGACCGTCGCATTCGACTACAACCGTGAAGTCGTGATGGATGATGACAAGGGCGATCCGGAACCGTTCTACATCGCTTGCTGGAAAGACCTCTTTGACCCCGATGACGATACGAACTCCTTCCTCCAGGGTGTGTTCAATTTCGGTACGGAATTCATTTATTCTAACACGATTGCACTCCGCCTGGGCTACCTCTACGACCGCGTCGGCAAACGTAATGAAGTCGATTTCGGCGTAGGCGTGATGCTTTCCGACGTGTTGCAGTTTGACTGGGCAACCATCAAGAACGTAGGCCGTGCAGACGGCGTTCGCGATGGCCAGATGCGCTTCGGAATGCTGTTCAGATTCTAACTTAGACGAAAGAACGCCCGCCACGGCGGGCTACAGACGAAAGACGAAAGAAATGAGCGCGCTTCGCTCTGAGTTTTCAGAATCTCAATAATAAAACGACATTGTCACCCCGGCCATTGTGCCGGGGTCAGTTTTTTTATGAGACTTTATCAACTTTACAAGCAATCAAAGAGATGTAACTGATTGCTCATAACTCATTGCTCACGGCACACCACCCGCAACGAAGTTCTATAATCATTCTTCTCTTTCGAGAATAATGAGCGCGCGGTCTTGCGTGCTGTTCGGGATGGTGTAAAAGTGCTTGCCGATAAACTTGTAGCCGAAATCTTCGGGATAGAATGATTTTAGTTCGTCTGCAACGGCAGGGCCTTTCATGAAGTACACGCGACCACCGACCTTGAGGGAATTGGCGATTCGCGGGAGCGTCTTTTCCATCAGTTCGAAGGCGCGGCTGATGACTCCATCGACGGGGATGGTCATGCTGCGGCTTGTGACTTTGTGGCCGAAGACGTCAATGCCTTTGAGGCCCATTTTTTCGATGACCATGTTGAGGAAGTTGATGCGGTTCGGGCGCGGTTCGCACAACGTAAGGCAAATGGACGGATTCACAATCTTGAGCGGAATGCCGGGGAAGCCGGCGCCACTGCCGATGTCGATCATACGGGCGGGCCACTTGGGCACGTAAGCGTTGATGAGCGTGCAGTCGGCGTAATGGCGTTCTACCATCGTCTCGAATGCGTTGAGGCGGGTCAAGTCCTGGTCGTCGTTGTTTGCACGGAGCAGCTGATGGAATTCCCAGATTTGCTTGAGCGTCTCTTGTTGGAGTTCCACGCCGTAGTAATGCAACAGCTTGTCGAGCCCCGCAAGCGAAGGCGTCACGCGCTTGCCGTTAAAAAGCGGAAAGTCGGTACGGGGAGCCTTGAGGTGCGGCACAAAGTCGCGACCAGCGGCGGATGCATTACGGTTTAACGAGTTGCCCGCCGGATTCGTGCGCTGCCTAGAATTTTTCGACCAAGAAGAATTTGCCATACCCAAAATTTAGAAAGTTTCAGTCTTATAGTAAACATCAAAAATGTGATACTGTAATAAAGCCACCTCAATAACAAAGCTGATTGATATGACTATAAACAGAAAATTAAATAATTGCTCGGTATTAAGCGTGATAATTTTTTTATAAGGATAGGAAGTTGTCGTTGAGAGAATGGAAGCGTCGGCCAAGGCTATTCCTTCGCAAGAGTGTGCAAAACGAGTGTCGCGGACGACTGCTTGCAGGCGTACATGACCGAGTGAAGCCACGGACGCCGTAGGCGTCCACTCTGAGCTGGGGCCCCGCCCGCATGACGTACTTTTTGCATTTAAAAACAGACTTTGAACTTAAAAACAACATTTTAGTTCATTTTTGGTCCAAAAGTGCCTTTTTTGCGTGTTTATATAATGGAGGTACTCTTTTGACTAGAATTCTTATTTTCGCACTTGCCGTTTTCGCATACGCATCGCAGCCCCATCTCGATGAAACAATATCCGCTCCGACCTTTGATGAAGCCCAGGTTTTTGAATGGTGGGACGACGGCATTATCACACCCGAGCAAGCCGACGAAATCTTTTCGCGACTCGAAGAAGAAAATTATGACGAAGCATGCTTGCTCGCCGAAGTTTACGCCCAGGAGCCGTGCGCCGCTCCAAAGCAAGAGAAAAAGCCACGCAAGAAAAAGCCGAAAAAAGCAAAGGCAACCCCGCCGAAATCCGAACAAAATGTAACCATCATCCCGCACGGACATGTCGCATGGAAAGGGCAGTACGATTCCGACGGGCACTTGAAAAAACACCGCAAGGAATTGCAAGTCCAGTTTTACCATTTCAAATTGCGTCTCGGTTCGCAAGAACTGCTGACCTACCAACGTGACGGTTTTGAATCTCATTTTGGACAAATTTCAACCATCGAGCTTCGCAGCCACCTGCCGCTAGATACGCTATGGGGTACTGCTTTTTTCATCCCCATCGGCAAGTTTAAATTCGGGGCTGCACTTGACACGTCAAAAACTTTTCAAGCGCAAATCGATTTTTCTGCAGACCGGAGCAACAAAATTGCTGCCTCTTACTGGAAATTCCCGGATGCAAACGCCGTCGCAATGCAAGCCCGCACGACACTCGGACAAATTTCCGCATGGTATCAATTCGGGCAAGACCGCCCGCTCGTCAAAATTCAGCTGCAAAGCGAAAAAAGATGGATTTCATGGAAAACGACCGCCTACATCCACGGCGATTCCCTCCCGCTAGGGCTGAATTTGAGTAAAGGCATCGCCGAAAACTGGCTTTGGGCTTCGCAAACGGTCAACCTCCAATGGCCCGAAATGCAAAATGCCGTCCTTTCGGCCAAAGCCCGCGTCTTGAGCCCCGTCGCCACAGACTCCGTCAGCGCGCGTTTCAAGCTTTCGCTAGAGGCTGGCCCCAAGCATTTACGCCCAAGCTTAAACGTCACCTGCATCGAGGCCAGCGACAACTGCAAAACCACCGAATGGAAAAGCGACATCGAATCTTCTTGGGAACGCGTCTCGCTCCACGCAAGCGCCAAGCTCCGTCACGAAAAACGCACGAAACCGCCCAAAATCGAACTCGGCGCAAGCTACCGCACGCCCGTCGCCCTCGCCAAATTGACCGTCGCATTTCCCGAAGCAAACCCCGCGAAAGCCGTTTCCGTACAGAACGAAGTAAAGCTCGACAGCGATTTTCTCGGGTGCAACTTCATTTTTGCATTCAAAAAGACGAAAACAAGACCGTTCTCGCCCAACTACGCCCACCTAAACGCCTCGTTAAAATTTTGAGACATTTCTTCCCGAAACATAATTTTACGCAGAAATTGGACACTTTTGTAACCAAGAAATTCAATAATATTACAACTTGGAGTACAGGATAAATATAATATTAATAGTACCCAAACACTCTCGGACTCCTTTAGGTTGCCTCCTTTGCCTGAAGGGGTTCTTTTTTTAAGTCCATTTTTTTATCTTAGCAATATGTTTTTTATTGCAGCAATTATTGGGGCAATTGTTTTCTTGCCGTCACTCATACTGAACATCGCACTTGCTTTGGGGGCGCCGCTTGGGATGTACGCCATGAACGGTCGCCATAAAGTCGTTCCGCAGGAGGTCCGCCGCGCGTTCGTGCTGCCGATTATCATGCAGTTCGTGGCGCTTTTCACGATTTTGAGTGCCGGGCATGTGCTGCCAGAAGTTATTCCGTTCGGAATTACGCGGATCTTGGCGTTTTTCTTCGCGGTTTATCTGACGTTCTACACGGCGACAGTATTGTTCAGCCTGAGCGTAAAGGAGCGGCATGTCATGGGATTTTTCGCCATCGCATCGACCATCTGCTTTTGGATTGTCGCGGTAGGGACGATTTAGACGATAGACGATAGACGATAGACGAAAGAAGCGGCGGAGCCGTAGCAGGAAGTAGGCGGTAGACAGTAGGCAGTGAGAATTGAGCTATGAGTAATGGCGATGTGTATTACAGAAGTGTCATCCTGGAGGGAACTTGGTGACCGATAGGATCCACGACGTTTGTGGACTCTATCTGCACTCTGAGCTTCTAGAGTGACCGTTGAGAAAAGAGGAAAAAGGCTAAATGGACGAACAAAAAACAGCACCGAAGCACAATTACCAAGTGGATTTGGATCGCATTATCCGCCGTCTTGAAAAGTCGGGCGAGGTGCCGACGCTTTTGTTGCATGCTTGCTGTGCGCCGTGCAGTAGCTACACGATTGAATACCTTTCTCAATATTTTAAAATTACTTTATTCTATTACAATCCGAACATTGCCCCCGCCGAAGAATACCAACACCGTGTCAATGAAATAAAGCGCTTCGTTGCTGAATTTAAGACAAAATATCCAATCACGCTCGTTGAAGGCGAATACGACCCGAAAAAATTTTACGATGTCGCACGCGGACTCGAACACGAACCCGAAGGCGGAAAACGTTGTCGTAAATGTTTCGAGCTACGCCTTGCCGAATCCGCGAAACTTGCAAAAGAATTGAACTGCGACTACTTCACGACGACGCTCACCATCAGCCCGATGAAAGATGCACAAGTGTTGAATGAAGTTGTACAGGAACAATGCGACATTTACGGCATTAAGCGATTGCCTAGCGACTTCAAGAAAAAGGGCGGCTACAAGCGTTCCATACAACTGTCGCACGATTACAACCTCTACCGCCAAAATTTTTGCGGCTGCGTCTACTCCATGCGGGAAGCGGAAGAACGAGAGGCGAACAAAATAGCCATGAATACCGCTCAATCAACGGACAATTAAGTCAATTGCATCCAAAACAGCGATTAGCCGGCTGACGCAAAAAGCGTTATTTTGTATACTTTTAAGGAATGAAAAATATTTGGATTTATGCATTGGTGATTTTTTTTATGTTCATCGGGGGAGCTTGTTCCGATGATGTCGCCACTGCACACGAAGAATCCAGTTCATCCGAAAGTTCCGCCATTGTAATATTGACATCGTCTAGCGAATCTGTGCCGCTTTCGTTTGCTCGTCCGACAAAAACTGTTTTTTATTTTTCAAATAAAGTTGAAATTAGAAGTTCCTCGTCTTTCAAAAAAGTTTCTTCATCTAGCAGGGTGAGGTCATCTAGTTCCAAACCGAAATCTTCATCTAGCGTCGCATCTTCAAGTTCTCTCGCAAGTTCAAGTTCTAGAATTCCAAGGTCTAGCACTTCGCTTCTTTTTTACGATTGCGATCAATACGATTGCGTCACCATGGAATACTTGAATTCAAGTACTTCTTACGGGGAACTTTTGGATAAACGAGATAATCAAGTCTATCGCACTGTTGTTATCAGCAACCACGTATGGACTGCACAGAATATGAATTTTAAAACGGAAGATGACTCTCTTGCTCAAAGCTGGTGCTACGACGATAAATCTGAAAATTGCAAAAAATATGGACGACTTTACAACTGGGAAGCCGCGAAAAAAGTTTGTCCTGAAGGCTGGCATTTGCCTACTGTCGACGAATGGTATGAGCTTGTTGAAGACCATACTTGCGAAATAGAAGAAAACGAAGATAACCCCGATATCTACCATTGTGCAGGCACATCTTTGAAAGCGCTCCAAAGTTGGGAGGATGGTTCGCCAAACACTAATGAACATGGATTTTCTGTGATTGCTGCGGGAATAAAAGTTCAAGGCGAATTCAAATATGTTGGCAAAGTAAGTTATTTTTGGACATCAACGGCTCCTTATGAAAAATATGCTGGACTCGTCACTTTTGATAGAACTGAAGATTATTCCACGATTGTACTGACCGACAAAACGTTTGGACTTTCCGTCCGCTGCATCAAAGGGAAAGTGGAGTAAGGCGAAAATAAATTTCGGAAACGCGCGCGTTTTCTATCTTTTGGTTTATAAACTTTTCAACCCCAAAGTTCCATTATGTACGATCCTCGATTTTTACCCATTTGCAAAGAAGACCTGGACGAACTCGGTTGGGATTACGTTGATGTGATTATCATCAGCGCCGATGCATATGTTGATCACCCTTGCTTTGGCCATGCGGTTGTCGGGCGACTATTGGAACACGAGGGGTTGCGCGTGGCTATTTTGCCGCAGCCGAACTGGCGCGACGACTTGCGCGATTTTAAGAAGCTCGGGACGCCGCGACTTTTCTTTGCGATTTCGAGCGGCATGGATTCCATGGTGAACCACTACACCGCCGCCAAGCGCCTCCGCAGTGACGACGCCTTTACGCCGGGGAACAAGGCAGGATTCCGCCCCGATTACGCGACATACACATACGCAAAGATTTTAAAGAAGCTCTACCCCGACGTGCCGCTCCTCATTGGCGGTCTCGAATCGAGCTTGCGCCGCGTGACGCATTACGATTACTGGAGCAACAGACTCAAGCCGAGCATTCTTTTCGATACGCAGGCCGATATTCTCGTTTACGGCATGGGCGAAAAACCGCTGAAAGAAATTGTTCGTTTGCTCAAAAAAGGCGTTCCGTTCTCTAGCCTCAATTCCGTTCCGCAGACGGCCTACTTGGCGCCCAAGGGTAACGTTCCGAAGAACAGCAATTGGGAAGACTTGCGTTTGTACAGCTACGAAGAATGTTTGGAAAGCAAGAGGAACCAAATCGAGAACTGCCGCCGAGTGGATATCGAATGCAACAAGTGGTTCCAGCGCCGCATTCTGCAGGATGTCGCGGAACAGACCGTAGTCATTAACCCCGCCTACCCGCCGATGGAATACGGCGAACTCGACGAAAGCTTTGAATACCCGTACGCCCGCGAGCCGCATCCGCGTTACAAGAAGCGCGGCAACGTGCCTGCGTTTGACATGATCAAGTTCAGCATCAACACGCACCGTGGATGTTTCGGCGGTTGCAGTTTCTGCGCCATCAACGCGCACCAGGGCAAGTTCATCGCAAGCCGCAGCCGCGAAAGCATTCTGCGCGAAGTCGAAATCGTCACCAATATGGAAGGCTTTGCCGGAACGATTACAGACCTTGGCGGCCCCAGCGCGAACATGTACAACATGCGTGGCCGCGACCCGAGCCGTTGTCAAAAATGCGCCCGTGCAAGCTGCCTCACGCCCAAGATTTGCGACAACATGGACACGCACCATAAAGAAATTTTGGAGCTGTACCGCGAAGTGCGTAACCATCCGAAAGTGAAGCACCTGTTCATCGGAAGCGGCGTCCGTTACGACATGCTCTTGCAGGAGACGGATGACGAAGAACTCCGCAAGGACCACGAAGAATACGCCCGCGAGCTCATCGACTATCATGTAAGCGGACGCTTGAAAGTGGCACCCGAGCATACGAGCGATGCGGTCTTGAAACTGATGCGCAAGCCGAGCTTTACGTTGTTCCACAAGTTCAAGGAATTCTTTGACGACGAATGCAAACGCATCGGCAAGAAGCAGCAGCTGATTCCGTACTTTATCAGTAGCCATCCGGGATGTACCGAAGCCGACATGGCTGAACTTGCACTCGAAACAAAGCAATTGGGTTTCCAGTTGGAACAAGTGCAAGACTTTACGCCAACGCCGATGACCATCGCGACCGAGATGTTCTACGCCGAAATGACGCCGGACGGAAAGCCGCTCTTTGTCGCAAAAACGCCCGAAGAAAAAGCGAACCAGAAGCAGTTCTTCTTCTGGTATATTCCGGCAAACCGCCCACACTTGCGAGAAGTTCTGGAACGCCTCAAGATGGGGAAAGTCAGCCGCTTGCTACTGAGCCGTACCGCAATGGCCGAAGGCAAAGAATACTTCCCGAGCAAGGAACGCGAACAGAACGAGGACTTCCGCAACCGCGAAATGCAAAAGCGCGACGAACGCACGAATGCGTTACGCCCGAAAAAAGAAAAAGTCAAGAATCGTTGGCGCGATGACGGGTATGAACCGCGTGACAATCGCTTTAGAGAAAGTCGCGGATTCAACGAGAGTCGCGACCGCTTCGAACGCGAAGGAGAACGCCAAGAACGCCGCGGATTCCACAGTGAGCGCCGATTTGATGACCGCCGAGATTTCGACCGCAACGGAGACCGCCACGGGAATGCATTTGATAGCCGCCGCGGAAATCAGCAGAATGCTCCGTTCCGCGAGCACCGCAATATCGAAGACAAGAACCGCTTCAACAGCGGCGAGATAAATCTCGCCAGCCGCCGCTCACACGGCAAGGGCTTCAAGAAACCTTCGTTTAAAAAGTGATGGCGGGACCGCCGCCGGGACAGTCACCCTACCGTCATCCTGAGGGGCAACGTCCCGAAGGATCCAGTTACAGTTCTACTAAAAATGGCGATGCCGGCACAACGGCCGGCATGACAATTCAATCAAGCGTTTGTCGCCTTTTCGGGCTCATTTAGGAGTGTGCAAGCACGCTCCACCATTGCAATCTCACTTCGTGGATTGCCAAACGCCGAGGCTCGGTCATGCCCAAGCTACGCTTGGTCGCGACTCTCGCCTTTTGCGTTTGTCGCCTTAAAAAGGCTCGCTTAGGAGTGTGCAAGCACACTCCACCATTGCAATCTCCCTTCGTGTGATTGCCA
>JAEEGK010022929.1_pt1 | contig 13065 bp, 7 predicted proteins | sample 8958771 | NCBI WGS metagenome assembly JAEEGK01 (sample SAMN16246547, study PRJNA631951) | gut metagenome | biome: gut microbiome; feature: rumen; material: SC-attached | host: Bos | place: Iran: Karaj | collected 2018-10 | reverse complement strand
GAGTTAGGAACGATGTTCTGAGCACCAGCACGAGCGCGCTGAACATCACCCTTGCGCTGAGGACCGTCCAGAATCATCTGGTCGCCAGTGTAAGCGTGAACGGTGGTCATGATACCGCTCTGGATAGGAGCGAAATCGTTCAGAGCCTTGGTCATAGGAGCCAAGCAGTTGGTTGTACAAGAAGCAGCGCTGATAACAGTGTCAGCAGGAGTCAGAGTCTTGTGGTTAACGTTGTAAACGATGGTGGGCAGGTCATTGCCAGCAGGAGCAGAGATAACAACCTTCTTAGCACCAGCAGTCAGGTGAGCAGAAGCCTTCTCCTTAGAAGTATAGAAACCTGTGCACTCCAGAACAACGTCTACATCCAGCTTACCCCAAGGCAGCTCAGCAGCGTTAGGAATAGCGTAGATAGTGATCTTCTTACCATCAACAACGATGTAGTCCTCACCAGCCTCTACAGTGTGCTTGTTCTCACCGAACTTGCCACAGAAACCACCCTGAGCGGTGTCATACTTCAGCAGATGAGCCAGCATCTTGGGGCTGGTCAAGTCGTTGATTGCTACTACCTCATAACCCTCGGCCTCGAACATCTGACGGAATGCGAGACGACCAATACGGCCAAAACCGTTAATTGCTACTTTTGTCATAATTCTAAAACTTTTTTTATAAAAATGAGTTGTAAATTTGCTTTCTCCATCAAAAAATGTGCCTTTTGTTGCACTTTTTTCTGTTTTCGGGCACAAAGTTACAAAAAAATATCTATATTTGCATTCGAATTCAGTCTTAATTTAAGTGAAAAGTGAAAAAGCGAAAGCGAAAAAGTGTCAAACGGACGTTTCACGGCTGATATTGCAAAATGCAGTTAGCAAAATGCGCTCTTCGGTCAATAGAGAATGGATCATTATTATTTGAGTCAAACTTATAATTTTTACGACTATGGGATTTATTAAAGAATTCAAAGAGTTTGCCATGAAGGGCAATGTGATGGACATGGCAGTCGGTGTTATCATCGGCGGTGCTTTCGGTAAGATTGTATCTAGTCTGGTCAACGATGTACTGATGCCTCTTGTGGGTATGATTACGGGCAACATCGACTTTACGACGTTGACATTCAAGATTGGCGAGGGTGAGGATGCTGCCGTGCTGGCCTATGGCAATTTCATCCAGAACACTGTCGACTTCATCATCGTCGCTTTCTGTATCTTCCTGATGCTGAAGGCCATCAACAAGCTGAACCGCAAGAAGGAAGAGCCCGCTGCTCCTGAGGCTCCCAAGGGTCCCACGCAGGAAGAGTTGCTCGCTGAGATTCGTGACCTATTGAAGAACAAGTAATTATTTATTGGAAAAGAAAGATTTGAAAAAGACATTAGATTTCAAACCCAAATTCTTTTCGGCCATCAAGAACTACGACCGTAAGACCTTCGTAGCCGACTTGATGGCCGGACTGATTGTGGGTATCGTTGCGCTGCCGTTGGCCATTGCCTTCGGTATTGCCAGTGGTGTAAGCCCTGAGAAGGGCATTATCACCGCCATCGTCGCCGGACTATTTATATCGTTGTTCGGTGGTAGTAAAGTTCAGATTGGTGGACCTACGGGCGCCTTCATCGTCATCGTCTATGGCATCATCCAGCAGTATGGTATTCAGGGACTCACCATTGCCACACTGATGGCTGGTGTGTTCCTCATCATGCTGGGTGTACTGCGCCTAGGCACCATCATCAAGTACATTCCCTACCCCATCGTGGTAGGTTTCACCAGCGGTATTGCAGTCACCATCTTCACCACGCAGGTGAAAGACCTGCTGGGCATGTCGATAGACGGTGCCATTCCCAGCGACTTCATAGCGAAATGGGGTGTATACCTATCTAATATAGGTAATATAGACCCGTGGAGTGCGTTGGTGGGTATTATCAGTGTGGCCATCATTGCTGCATGGCCCATGCTGGCACGTTTGTTCCACTTGTCACCACTCAAGGCACTGCCTGGTTCACTGGTTGCCATCATCGTGATGACTGTTGCCGTGCTGTTGCTCAAAGAGTATGTTGGTGTAACGAGTGTCGAGACCATTGGCGACCGTTTCAGCATCAACTCCACCCTGCCAGGTGCCGTGGTTCCTGAACTGTCATGGGAGACCATCAAGGGACTTGTTGGTCCTGCGGTCACCATCGCCGTCTTAGGTGCTATCGAGTCGCTGCTGTCGGCAACCGTTGCTGATGGTGTCATTGGCGACCACCACAACTCTAACACAGAGCTGATTGGTCAGGGTATTGCCAATTTGGCATCGCCCATCTTCGGTGGTATTCCTGCTACAGGAGCCATTGCCCGTACCATGACCAACATCAACAATGGTGGACGCACACCGGTGGCTGGCATCATCCATGCTGCCGTGCTGATGCTCATCTTCCTGTTCCTCATGCCACTGGCACAGTATATCCCCATGGCTTGTCTGGCTGGTGTGTTAGTCGTTGTGTCATACGGCATGAGTGGCTGGCGCTCGTTCTTGGCAATGACACGCAATCCAAAGAGTGATGTTACCGTGCTCTTGCTGACATTCTTCCTCACCATCATCTTCGACCTTACCGTCGCTATCGAGTTCGGCCTCATCTGTGCTTGTCTGCTCTTCATGCGTCGTATGTCGGAAACCACCGATGTCAAGGCTATCTATGACGAGATTGACCTCAACGAGGACGCAGATATGCAGGCTGGCAACTTAGAGCACCTCACCATCCCTGAGGGCGTGGAGGTCTACGAGATCAACGGTCCGTACTTCTTTGGTGCCGGTAACCGCTTCGAGGATATCATGGCCCGTTACGGTCGTCATCCCAAGGTGCGCATCATCCGCATGCGTAAGGTACCATTCATCGATTCCACAGGTCTCCACAACTTGGAGAACATGTGCTTGATGAGTCAGAAGGAGGGTATCACCATCGTCCTCTCCGGTGTCAACGAGAAGGTAGATGCTGTACTGCGTCGCAACAACTTCGAACAGCTGTTGGGCAAGGAGAACATTTGCAACCACATCGACCTCGCCCTGGCTCGTGCCAGCGAGATTGTGAGTAAATAATCCACCTATCATACAACAAAAAAGCGTCTCAGTTTTTTGAGATGCTTTTTTGTTTGGGTCACTCCCACTCGATCGTTGCGGGTGGTTTTGACGAGATGTCGTAGCAGACGCGATTGACGCCACGAACCTTGTTGATAATCTCGTTAGAGACCTTCGCCAAGAAGTCGTAGGGAAGATGGGCCCAGTCGGCAGTCATGGCATCCGTAGAGGTAACAGCACGGAGGGCGACAGGATTCTCGTAGGTACGTTCATCGCCCATGACGCCCACCGAACGAACGGTAGAGAGAAGGATGGCGCCGGCCTGCCATACCTTATTATATAATGTCTCACCATCAGTATCGACATATTCGCGGAGTCCACGGATATAGATGTCGTCGGCATCCTGCAGGATGCGAACTTTCTCGCGGGTGATGTCGCCCAGAATGCGGACGGCAAGGCCTGGGCCAGGGAAGGGATGACGCGAGATGAGGTGCTCAGGCATCTGAAGCTGACGCCCCACACGACGCACCTCGTCTTTAAACAGCCACTTCAGGGGCTCGCAGAGTTGCAAGTGCATCTCCTTAGGCAGACCACCCACGTTGTGGTGGCTCTTGATGACCTTACCCGTGATGTTCAACGACTCAATACGGTCAGGATAGATAGTACCCTGAGCGAGCCACTTGGCATCGGTAATCTTCTTGGCCTCGGCATTGAACACCTCGACGAAGTCGCGACCAATAATCTTGCGCTTTTGCTCTGGTTCGGTGACACCTGCAAGGTCAGCAAAGAACTTTTCGCTAGCATCGACGCCAATGACGTTCAAGCCCAGTACCTTGTAGTCGTCCATAACCTGCTGGAACTCATTCTTGCGCAGCATGCCGTGGTCAACGAAGATACAGGTCAGGCGATTGCCAATAGCCTTGTTAAGCAGTACAGCAGCGACAGAGCTGTCCACACCGCCAGAAAGACCCAGGATGACGCGGTCGTTGCCCAACTGCTCTTTGAGTTCAGCAACAGTGGTGTCAACAAACGAGGCAGCGCTCCACTCCTGACGAGAACCGCAGATGTCTACTACGAAGTTCTTCAGCAACTGAGTACCCTGCAATGAGTGGTACACCTCGGGGTGGAACTGAACGGCCCAAACGGGTTGCTTGGTAGAGGCAAATGCTGCGTTGGTCACATCGGCTGTAGAGCCTATAACCTTGAAGTCGCTGGGGATGGCGGTGATAGTGTCACCATGACTCATCCATACCTGTGAGTGCTGGTCAAATCCTTTGAACAGCGGATTCGTCGTGTCGACAGTCTCCAGGTTGGCACGTCCATACTCACGAGAGTCTGCCTTCTCGACCTTACCGCCCAGCGTGTGGGAGATAAACTGTGCACCATAGCAGATGCCCAGCACAGGCACCTTGCCAACAAACTGCGAGAGGTCTACCTTAAACGCCTCTGGGTCATGGACCGAATAAGGCGAACCACTAAGGATGACACCGATGACGTCAGCATCGTCACCCTTGGGGTACTTGTTGTAAGGCAAAATCTCACAGAAGGTGTCGAGTTCGCGCACCCTGCGGCCAATGAGCTGCGTGGTCTGAGAACCGAAATCTAAAATGATAATCTTTTGCATTTTTACTATAATGATTGAATAAACTTTTCTGCTTGATCCAATGTCTCAATTTTGCCGACGTCCATGAGTTGGAGGTCAGGCTTCACCAAACCAACGATAGGTGCACGATGGCAGACGGAGAGGTAAAAGTCGATGATGGGGAAACGCTCTGGGAAACGCTCCATGAGGGGGAACAGACGAGGCGAGAAGGAATGGATGCCTGAGAAAGCAAACATATTCAGTTCCTCACCATGCTGTGAAAGACCTGTACGGCGAACATACTCGTATGGGCTCTTGATCTCGCCCGTCTCTACGTTCTTCCAACCCATCAGGTGCATGGCATTATCGAACAAGAGATAGCGCTTGGTCTTGCGCTGGCTGACCAACAGCACAGCATCCTCATCAGGCTGGTGCTGACGGGCAAACCAGTCGTAGTTGACATTATCAAGGATATCGACGTTATGAATCAGGATGGGTTGATCGTCACGAAACAGCGTCTGCGCCTTCTTCAGTCCACCACCCGTCTCCAACAATTGGTCACTCTCGTCGCTGAAATGTACCAGCGGCGCATAGTCCTGTTCCTTGACGTAGTCGATAATCTGTTGCGCAAAATGATGGATATTCACGACGAAGCGGTCGTAGCCGTGAGCCATCAGGCGACGGATATTAATGTCTAGAAGAGGTCGTCCACCTACAGGCACCAATGCTTTGGGCATCGTGTCGGTCAGGGGCTTTAAACGGGTGCCGAGTCCTGCGGCAAAAATCATTGCTTGTCTCATAAAACGTGCAATTCTCTTTTTTCGTGGTGCAAAGGTACGAATAATTGCGGAATTTTTACTATATTTGCACGCAGATTTTGAAACAACACATAAAAATATGAAAACTAAAGCCCTACAAACAACCTTGGCAGCAACATGCTGCATGGCGATGGTGGCATCTTGTCAGCCCACCTCTAACCTCTCAACGGCCGACTCTCAGCCCTCAACTCCAGGCAATCCCTACATGCCGTTATGGGAACACATTCCCGACGGTGAGCCGTATGTATTCGAAGACCCCGACCAGCCCGCCAAGCAGCGTGTCTATGTCTATGGCTCGCACGACAACTTGATAACCGAGTATTGCGGTCGCGACCAGGTAGTATGGTCGGCATCTGTCGACAGTCTGAACAACTGGCGCTATGATGGTATCATACTGGTGGTTGACAAAAACCGTGATGGCGAGCCCTTCGACTCTGCCGGTACTGCCGATGTATTGTATGCACCTGATGTAACACTGGTGACGGATGCCAATGGCAAGAAGACCTACTACTTGTTCCCCAATGACCAGACGGGTTTTCGCAACGGACTGATTGCCAAGAGCGACCGTCCTGACGGACCTTTTGAGGTGTGCAACTGGAGCAAGGACAATCCCAACTTGGTGGATGGCGTGCTACAGTTCGACCCTGCCGTATTTGTCGATGACGATGGTCGTGTGTATGGCTACTGGGGGTTTGAACGCTCTTATGCTGCTGAGTTCGACCCAACGACAATGGCTACCGTCAAGCCTGGTACCAAGATTGTGGAGGATATGATTTCCGGTCGCAACCAGGACGGCATCTTCAGTTTCTTCGAGGCTTCCAGCATCCGTAAGATCAAGGATAAGTATGTGTTCATCTATAGCCGTTTCACCAAGGACGGTGAATTCGGTTTGCCTACAAGCAACTACACCTTGGCCTATTGCTACAGCGACAATCCCTTAGGCCCTTGGACCTATGGCGGCACTATCATCGACGGTCGCGGCAGTGAGAAGGACGAGCAGGGCAATGTGATTGCTTCAGCAACACCCGATGGCAATACCCACGGCAGCATCTGCGAGATCAATGGCCAGTGGTATGTCTTCTACCACCGTCAGACAGGCACCAACGAGTATGCTCGTCAGGCCATGGTGGCACCCATCGACGTGAAGGTCGAGGAAGGTAAGGGCGGCAAGGTGGAAATCAGCGAGGGTGAGTACAACAGTCAGGGCTTTGCACTGAATGGTCTCGACCCCTTTGAGCGCCATTCTGCTGGTATCTGCTGCTGGTACACGGGGCCGAAGCCTGCCACCCACGAGTGGCCCAACAATACGTTCTATGGTTCGTATGTGGCTGCTGGCTATGGTACAGACGACAAGTTCGACGCCCCATACGATCTTCGCAACAACACCAATCTGGTAGTGAACAATACCGATGGTTCTATCGTGGGTTACAAGTACTTCAACTTCGATGCAGACCGTTTGGATACCGAGAATGACCTGATGCTTGTCCTGCGACTGATTCCAGAAGGCATTGACGGCACCATTGACATCATGCAAGATCGCCCCTGGGCATCACAGGGTGGCAAGAAGATTGGCGAGGTAACGCTGAAGGCCGACATGCCAAAGGAATGGTGTGATATGGCAGTAGGCATTGACAAAGCCGACCTCGCTGGCAATCATGCCATCTTCTTTGTCTTTAAGTCCGATACCAAGGACAAGTCACTCTGTACACTTGACAACTTTGAATTTTGTCATTCCAAATAACAACAAAAACTAACACTCAATTATCAACTATGAAAAGATTACTCTTTATGGCAGTGACTGCCATGCTGACAACCGCGGCAACAGCCCAAGTGAAGTATCCGTTCCAAGACCCATCGTTGTCTAACAAAGAACGCGTAGAGAACCTGTTGTCCCTGCTGACCCCCGACGAGAAGGTGGGACTGATGATGAACAAGTCTGTTTCAGTAGACCGACTCGGCATCCCCAGTTACAACTGGTGGAGCGAGGCTTGTCATGGTGTGCGCCAGGGAGGCTATACCGTCTATCCCCAACCCATTGGTATGGCTGCAGCCTTCAATGCCCAGCTGGTGTACGACGTCTTCTCGCAGGTCAGCGACGAGGCGCGTGCCAACTGGAATCGTACCAACCACAATGACCCTAAGCTGTTTAACGTCCCGCAGGGCGTGACCTACTATCCAGGCAATCCAGAGCTGACGTTCTGGTGTCCTAACGTCAACATCTTCCGCGACCCAAGATGGGGCCGTGGTCAGGAAACTTGTGGCGAGGACCCTTATATGAATGCCGTATTAGGTGTGCAGACCGTATTGGGTATGCAGGGTAATAACGACCGCTACTTCAAGACGCATGCCTGCGCCAAGCACTATGCCGTTCACAGCGGACCGGAACCCCTGCGCCACTCGATGAATGTAGAACCTACGAATCGTGACCTCTGGGAGACCTATCTGCCAGCTTTCAAAGCACTGGTGAAGAAAGCGAATGTTCGCGAGGTGATGTGTGCTTATCAGCGCTTTGAGGGCAAGCCTTGTTGTACCAGCGACCGTCTGCTCATCGACATACTACGTAACAAGTGGGGCTACGATGCTATTGTACTCACCGACTGCGATGCCATCAACAACTTCTATAATAAAGGTCAGCACGAGACACACAAGGATCCGTTATCAGCCTCTGTTGATGCAGTCTTGAACGGTACCGACCTGGAGTGTGGCAAGGTGTTTATGTCGCTGGCTGAAGGTCTGAAGAAAGGACTGATCAAGGAGAGCGACCTCGACAAGCACCTGCGCTATACGCTGATGGGCCGTTTCGAACTGGGTATGTTCGACCCCGCTGAGATGCTGCCATGGGCCAATATTCCTGCCTCAAATATCAGTTCCGAGGAGCATGATGCCCTGGCTACTCAGGCCGCCCGTGAGTCGATGGTGCTGTTAGAGAACAAAGCCATCCAGCAGGGCTCAGAGTCGAAAGCGGTTCTCCCACTTTCCAAGAGTATCAAAACCCTTGCCGTCATAGGTCCGAATGCTGACGACGTGGAACTGCTGAACGGTAACTACGGCGGCACGCCCACCGATGAGCACAAGCACTCGCTGCTGAGTGGCATCAAGGCTGCCCTGCCCGATACTAAGATCTTCTACGATAAGGCCTGTGAACTGAACGACGAATTCCAGACCATCCATCACCTGCAGGACTTCAACGAAGGCAAGGGCGTGAAGGTAGAGTTTTTCAATAATCGTGAACTGGCTGGCGAACCTGCCAGGACAGACTACTATAATGACCTGAACTTCTCGACCTTTGGTGCTTGGGGCTTTGCTCAGGGTGTCAGTCGCGACTCGCTGTCTGTCCGCATTAGTGGTCAGTACGTTTCGACCTTTACCGGCGAGATGAAGTATACGCTGACCACCGACAATGGCTACGTGCTGAAGGTGAATGGCGAGGTGGTCGAAGAAGGCAAGCCTGGCGGTCGCCGTGGCTTTGGTTTCGGACGCCGTGTAGAGTATAAGTCGTTCCCTGTAGAGCAGGGCAAGACCTACGATGTCTGCATCGAGTATAAACACGGCAATGGCCAGTTTGCCATGCTGCGTGGCGACATCTGCGAGCGCAAACTCGTCGACTTCACAGACCTTGCCAACGAGGTGAAGCAGGCTGATGCCATCATCATCATCGGCGGCATTTCGGCCCGTATGGAGGGCGAAGGTGGTGACAAAGCAGACATAGAGTTACCGAAGGTTCAGCAGATGCTGGTCAAGGCCATGCATGCCACGGGACGACCCGTCATCTTCGTCAACTGCTCTGGTTCTGCTATCGCCTTCGGCAGCGTCGAGGGTCAGTACGATGCCTTGTTGCAGGCTTGGTATCCTGGTCAGGGCGGTGCCAAGGCATTGGCTGAGGTACTCTTTGGCGACTATAATCCTGGCGGAAAACTGCCTGTCACCTTCTATCGCTCGAATGACGACTTGCCCGACTTCCTGGACTACTCGATGAAGAACCGCACATATCGTTACTTCACGGGTGTGCCGCAGTATGCCTTCGGCTACGGACTGAGCTATACCACGTTCAGTGTGGGTAAGGCCAAGACTGTCATCAATAAAAAAGCCGCTAAAGCCGGCAAACCCAATTGCGTCGTTGTTGTTCCGGTGACTAATACTGGTCAGCGTGAGGGTACCGAGACTGTACAGGTTTATGTGAAGCGTCTTGACGATGCCGGTGCTCCTATCAAGGCTTTGAAGGGATTCCAGAAGCTGACGCTGAAGCCGGGCGAGACCAAGACGGCTGTGATAGACCTTGACAGCGAGGCTTTCGAATACTATGACGAGAGCATTGACGAGTTGGCAGTCAAGTCTGGCCGTTACGAGATATTCTACGGTACCTCGTCGCAGGATAAAGATTTGCAGAAATTTGATTTTGTTGTGAAATAAAAAGCCTTTGGCTATTAAGCATTAAGAATATGGTGCGGAGTTTTTTGTTATTTATGTCATTTTTAGTTTCAAGTAGTGTGGCTGCGCAGAATCTGGAGTTGAAGACGATTACCAGCGGGGAGTTCCGCGGTGAGTCGATGGCTGCCGTGACACCGTTGGCCGATGGTGAGACGTATGCCCAGCTGAGTAGTGACGGCAAGCGTATAGTGCAATGTTCGTTTAAGACGGGCAAGGAGGTTGGCGTGCTGTTCGACGTCGCTTCGGCAAAGGGACCTCAGATAGACCGCGTGGATGGCTACATTGTCAGTCCTGACGGCAGTCGTCTGCTCATTCAGACGAATACGGAGGCCATCTACCGCCACTCGTTCACCGCCACATATTATATTTATACTGTGCGGAACAACCGTCTTGTGCCGCTGTCGGAGAATGGTCCGCAGCAGACGCCGCTCTTCTCGCCTGACGGTCTTCAGATAGCTTTTGTCAGAGATAATAACATCTTCATCGTCAAGCTATTATATGACAATGCTGAAGTTCAGATTACCACCGACGGCAAGCGCAATGAAATCATCAACGGCATACCCGACTGGGTGAACGAAGAGGAGTTTAGCCTGTCACGTGCCATGGTGTTTACTGCCGACAGCAAGCAGTTAGTGTGGGTGCGTTACGACGAGACAGCGGTGAAGCAGTTCTCGATGCCGATGTATAAAGGTTTGAATCCTGAGAAGACGGAATATGCTGGCTATCCGGGCTTCTACACCTATAAATATCCTATCGCCGGTGAGGACAATTCCCGCGTGGCGGTGTGGAGCTTCGACATTGCCAGTCGCCAGAAGCGTCAGTTGCAGGTGCCGTTGGATGCCGACGGCTACGTGCCGCGCCTTGTGATGATCAATTCTGATGGACAGTCCGCAGGAGCTTCTCAGGCTTCGGGTAGCGGGGAAACGTCTCGTGGGGTGGCAGTCTTCACCCTGAACCGCCATCAGGACTGTCTACGCATCTTCTTATGCGACCCTTTGTCGACGGTGTGCAAGCAGATTATCGAGGAGAAGGTCGATAAATATGTTCGCGAGGAAGTGGTGCACGGTGTCCAGTTCACGGGACGCCATATCCTCGTGCCCAGCGACCGTACAGGATGGATGCATCTCTACCTCTATAATATGAACGGTCAGCAGTTGCGCCAGATTGAGACGGGCGACTATGAGATCAGCGCTGTCTATGGTTACGACGAGGCAACGGGCGACACCTACTATGCCTCTCACGAGAACGGCGCCACCGACCAGCGTGTCTGGGTGATGCACCAGAATGGCAAGCGCGAGTGCTTGTCCGAGCAGGCCGGCTGGAGTAGTGCCGTGTTTAGTAAGAACTACAAATACTTTATCCGCACCTGGAGCAATCTGAATACGCCACCCGTCTATACTTTATGCGACAACAAAGGTAAGACGCTGACCACTTTGGAGGACAATCAGCAGCTGCGTCAAAAGTTGTCGGCCTACAGCCTGGGTCGCCGCGAGCTGTTTACGCTGACCACTTCGGAGGGTGTCAAGCTGAACGGCTGGCTAATCAAACCAGCTGATTTCAATCCTTCGAAGAAGTATCCTGTGGTGATGTACCAATATGGCGGTCCTGGCAACCAGCAGGTAGCTGACCGTTGGAACATCGGCATGTGCGGTCAGGGAGCCATCTTCGAGCAGTATCTCTGTCAGCAGGGCTTCCTATGTGTCTGCGTCGATAATCGTGGCACGGGAGGGCGTGGTGTCCAGTTTGAGAAGTGTACTTACCAACAGATAGGCAAGTTAGAGGCCGCTGACCAGGTGGAGACTGCTCTGTGGTTAGGCCAGCAGTCGTATGTTGACAAGGACCGCATTGCCATCTGGGGCTGGAGCTTTGGAGGCTTCAACACGCTGATGGCTATGTCCGAGGGTAGGGGAGTATTCTGCGCAGGTATTGCCATTGCTCCGCCTACGTCGTGGAAGTATTACGATAGTATCTATACTGAGCGCTATATGCGTACACCGAAGGAGAATCCGTTAGGTTATTTCGACTGTCCCATTAGCAGGGCTGAGAAGTTGCATGGCGCCCTCTTGCTCTGCCATGGTTCGGCCGACGACAATGTACACTTCCGCAATACGGCAGAATATACCGAGGCACTGGTTCAGGCCGACAAGGACTTCCGTCAGTTGGTTTATACCAATCGCAACCACAGCATCTTTGGTGGAAACACAAGAAACCACCTGTTCCGTCAGGCCGTAAACCACTTTAATGCTACATTAAAATAAATAGTGTCTTCTGAAAAAAGATTAATAAATGGCTGGAATCGTGTGATTTAAGCAAAAAGTTTGTAACTTTGCAGCCGATTTCTATATATTTATATTGTAAAAGATGAAAATTATCAAATGTTTAGGAATATGCCTGCTCGCCATTTTGGCCTCTGTAGGGTTTGGATCCTGCAGCAGCGATGATGAGTACAGCAGCCGACTCAGGGAACTGATCCTCAAGGACATGACGTTCGAGGCAAATGAAGAGGATGGGCCGATGTCTCGAACCACGAGCTTCCGAAATGAGGATCTGTCGAACTATCTGGCTACCCCTGATGCTTCATGGTGTCATGTATCTATCGATGTGTCCAAGTCGCAGATGACAGTGTCTGTTGATGAGAACAATAGTTATGGAGAGCGTGTTTGTGTTGTCACGATGACGGACGTCAAGGCTCCGGAGATTAGTCGTACGTTCAAAGTGTCGCAGAAGCAGAACAATGTGATCATGGTGTCCCCGAACAATTTCGAGGTAAAGACGGATGGCGGTGAGTTTAGTTTCGAACTTGAATACAACGTCAATGACTATGAGATAGAATGTGATGTTGACTGGGTGGCTGTTCAGAATCGCACCAGAGCACTCTCCAAGAAGACTATCTCTTTCAGCGTCAAAGAGAACACGTCTGGTAACCCCCGTCGTGGTGTGATCACTATTTCCAGCGAATCCACCTATGATCCTATCTATGTTACGATCTATCAGGAGTATGAGAAGAAGGAGTACTTCATTTTGGTTAAAGACTATTTTGAGATTGATGAACTTGGTGGCAATGTCTCAGTCAGTGCTCAGACCAACAAGACGATGTTTGATATCTGGAAGCCTGCAGATGCGTGGGCTCAGCTTGGCGAACTGGAGTCATTTACGGAATTGAATGCTATCACGCAGCACGTCAATGTGGCACC
>JAEEGK010022928.1_pt1 | contig 13066 bp, 9 predicted proteins | sample 8958771 | NCBI WGS metagenome assembly JAEEGK01 (sample SAMN16246547, study PRJNA631951) | gut metagenome | biome: gut microbiome; feature: rumen; material: SC-attached | host: Bos | place: Iran: Karaj | collected 2018-10 | reverse complement strand
CTCAGAAAAATGCGCCTGGTGGATGCCTTTGAGCGACATCGACAATGCCCCATACATCGAAAACATCAAGGCTGGCGAAGTATTCGACGTTGACTTGGACATCCCTGTAACAGTAAATGCTGTTCAGAAAGTAACCGTAATCATCCAGTATGATCCAGGTGCAGCAACTCCAGATGGACCTTGCTTCATCAAACGAGTAAACAGAGAATAGTTCTGGCAAATAATTACAACAGTTAATCAAAATAACTAAAAAGGGTGTCTGAATCAGTAGTAAATACTGTTTATCAGGTACCCTTTTTTTATCTTACGGTTTCAAATTTTCAATCAATTATATTAAATCTTTCAATTCCCCAAAATCCTCAATCTTTGCAAAATACCCATCATCATCCGTCTTTCCAAACCCATAAGACGCCCACACAAAAGGAAGGCCCGCAGTCTTACAAGCTTCGTAATCTCCCTGGGTATCACCAACGTAAATCGGATATTTCAGACCATTTCGTTCACAAAGCAAACGGATATTTTCAGCCTTACCCTTTCCGGTATTTCCGTAACATTCAAAATCTGTGATGTATTGTTCAATCTTATTTTTTCTGATGACAAGTTCAATATAACCCGACTGGCAGTTGCTCACAATAAAAAGCGGAATGTGTTTAGAAAGCGTGGCAATCGTTTCAATAACTCCGGGATAAGTAATGTCCTTTGTGTTCGATTCCAGCGCAATCTGCTCCTGAACACAACATTCTTTTATTAAAATTGATTTTCCTTCATCATCCAAAGGAGAAAACAGATTATCAGCAATAACATCCATAGTCTTTCCAAACTGGCCTTTCAAAATCTGCCCCGTAACATGCGCAACCTGAGGATAAAGCTTATCAATAGCAAGATTCCAGGCTTCTGCAACAATATCGGTCGTATTCCAGATGGTACCGTCAACGTCTAAAATAATTGAATCTATTTTTCCTGTATTTTTCATGGTATGCAATATAGCATAAAGCCTGCCCTTTCTCAACATTTAATAGTATGATACAATACCCATACCAATCCCAAACGGAGAAATGGAGAAAAAAATGGATCTGAAAAAAATCTGCACAAACTTACGCGAAGGCTCAAATAAACTTGCTGTTCAGAATGCGAATCAAAAAAATATGGCACTGGCAGCGGTCGTTGCTGAAATTGACAATCAGCGCAAGGCAATTTTTGCAGCCAACGCAATCGACGTAAAAAATGCACGGGACGGTGGCATGACAGAAGCTCTTGTTGATCGTCTTTCTCTCGATGATAAAAAAATTGACGGTATACTCGCAAGTATCAGTGAAATTATCGCGCAGACAGACCCCATTGGTGAAGAGATTTCAGGTTGGAAAACTCCTAATGCAATTCAAATAAGACAGGTCCGTGTTCCACTTGGAGTAGTTGCAGTCATTTATGAAAGTCGCCCGAACGTAACTGTAGACGCTTTCTGTCTTGCTTATAAAAGTGGTAATGCAATTTTACTCCGTGGTTCTTCTTCTGCAATCAATTCAAACCGTGCTCTTGTAAAAGCTATAAAGGATGGGCTTTCTTCTGTGGCTGGCGGTTTCGGTATTCCAGAAGCAATTGAGCTGGCACCTTGTGAAAGTCATGATGAAGTTACACAGATTCTCACAGCAGTCGGTGATATTGATATGGCTCTCCCACGTGGAAGTGCCCGTTTGATTCAAACCGTAGTTCAAACTGCAAAAGTTCCTGTAATTGAAACTGGAGCTGGAATCTGCCACCTTTATATAGAAGAAGATGCTGATTTTAACATGGCAGTTAATATTGCAGAAAATGCAAAAATCCAGCGTCCGGGCGTTTGTAATGCAATTGAATGTATTCTTGTAAACAAAAAGATTGCAGCAGATTTCCTTCCACGACTTGCAGAACGTTTTGGCGATCGTGTTGAAATCCGTGCCGATGAAGCTTCTTATCCTATTCTGGAAGCAGCAGGTACATCACGCCTTATCCATGCTGCCGAAGAAGATTTTGGCTTTGAGTTCTTGGATTATATTTGTGCAATTAAGACTGTCGAAAATCTTGATGAGGCCATTCGTTACATCAATACACATAATACAAAACATTCAGAGGCTATAATCACTAATGACCGCGCAAAAGCACGTACCTTCCAGCAACGGGTAGATGCAGCTTGTGTGTATGTAAATGCAAGTACACGTTTTACAGACGGCGGTGAGTTTGGATTCGGAGCTGAACTTGGAATAAGTACCCAGAAGCTTCATGTAAGGGGCCCAATGGGAATACGGGCTTTAACTACAACAAAATATCTGATTGACGGCGACGGCCAGATTCGATAATCTGATGTTTACTTTTGATGTGCAATTTTATTGATTAAAAAGTTCAACTATGGGGGCAAAAAAAATGAGTGAAACAATTTCAAATATAATCAAGCAATCCAGAAAGATTGTTATAAAAATCGGTTCAAATACTTTGGCAAAACCCGATGGCACGCAGAATACCGATTTTATGAAAGATTTTGCCCGCCAGTGTAAAACTCTTATCGATTGTGGAAAGCAGATTGTTCTGGTTTCTTCCGGGGCACAGGTTTCCGGCGTTTCAACCTTAAAGGAATGGGCGCGAAAGAAGGACGTTCATTTCAGACAGGCCTTGTGTGCAATCGGACAGGTTGAACTCATGGCTCAGTGGAGAAAGGCATTTGCCACACAGGATTTGCATATCGGTCAGCTGCTTTTCACAAAAGAAGATTTTGAAAACGACCACCGTAGTCTCAACATCCGTAATACACTTTTTACACTTGTTGATGAAGGCGTCGTTCCAATCATAAACGAAAATGACTCAGTTTCCATCGATGAGTTTTCTATTGGTGATAACGACAACCTTTCTGCCCTCACAACAATTCTTTGGTCAGCTGACTTGCTGATTCTCTTTAGTGATATTGATGGCATTTACACCGATAATCCAAAAACAAATCCAAATGCAAAGCTGATTGAAACAGTAAACTCAATTCCTGAATTGCGCAAACAAATTACAATCGGCGAAACAAATGCCTTTGGAACCGGTGGGATTGAAACAAAAATTCAGGCAGCAGAAAAAACAACCGTTTACGGCATCCCTCTTTTGTTGGCAAACGGTAACGGACAAGGTGCGCTTGAAAATCTTGTAAACGGAACTAACAAAGGAACACTTTTCCTCGCACAGGAATAACATTTTCTGCACACACCGCTGCAATTGCTCTTTACTAATTTCTATTCTCTGCCATCCATCTGTACAAGCAGATTGTATCCTCCTGATTTTTAATATTCATTTCAGCAGTCTTGTATGCCATTTCTGCCTGCAAAAGTTCGATTTTTGTAATTTCTCCCTGTAAAAATAACAGATTCTTTGAATCATAAATCCTCTTATAGTTTCCAAAATCCTGCTTCTGCTTTTCCAAGACTGACTCATAAAGCAAAACTAATTTTATATACCTTTCCCTGTCCAATTCCCTGGCATACTTATTGTTGAGGAGTTTTTGTTCATACTCTTTTTTTGTTTCTAAAAATTCCTTTTTTAAAGTTGTCTTACTTGTAAAGGCATTAGAAGGAAGATTCAATGATGCCGTTAAAGACCAATTTTTATTATTCACAGAAAAGTTTCCCTGCACAGCAAGATAAGGAGAATTATTCTGGCAAGTAAGATTGTAATTATTTTCAAGTATTTTATTTTGCAATTGCAAATATCTTGCAGTCGGATTGTCCAGATTTATCAATTCTACAGACGAAACTCGGCACACTATCTGATTCAAATCTAAAAAAATACAGGGAAACTCAATTTCCGAAACAAGAATTTCATCCAAGAAAAGAAAACTTTTCCCCTTAATATCTTTATTATTTTTACTAATTTCATCCTTATTCTCCTGACTGATTGGATATCCCAAGCTTTCTAAAAGGGCCATACTTAATGACTGTTTATTTTCCTTACAGGCCAGCAGTTCTCTCTCATAATCAGTACGGTTTTCTTCCTGTAAAAAGACTTCTGTTAATGAAATCTGCCCCAAAGAATATAAAGCTTTCATACAATCAATTATCTCATCTGTAATCATTATATTTTTTTCAAGCAAATCAATATTTCTATAAAGCTTGCGCAATGAAATATACCTGTCTGTCGCAGCCTCGATTTGAGCAAGAATAATTATATCTTTATAAGCTGAATAAAGTTCCTTTTTTAAGTATAACCCCTCCTTTTCAAGATTTCCTAATCCACTACCCCCCTTCTCACCCAACAATAACTCCCAGAATGATTCCAAACTTTGTGTCAGTGATAACGAAAAACTTAAGCTGTCAGCAAAATCACTAAAAGACATATCTTTATCAAAAGATGCGCTAGGGACTAATCCAATTGACAAACCACCTGGAAGTCGCTCAGAAATACTTATGTAAGATGAAATATTTTCAGGCGGCTGAGAAAAACCATTAGAAATGTCCGAAAAAACTGGTGTAGAAGAAAGCGAAACCGAAGGAATAAAAGATAACCAGTAATAATCACGATTAATCCCAGCAATTTCTTCATTCTTTCTCGCAGACAAAACCTCAGAATTATAATTTATAATTCTTTCCCATATCTGTTCGAGAACAGAAATCCTTTCTTCCGCAGCCAGTCTTCCCGACACAAAGAAAATCAGACCATACAAAAGAAATATTTTCACTGACATATACAGAATAAGGATCAGTTTCTTTTTTTTCTTCATTACATAAAATCCAATTTCTGCAAAATAAAATGTATCACAGATTTTTTCTCCAGAACTATTCTGGCATTAACTTCAATTCCAGCTCTTAAAGGATATTCAATCCCTTTATTGCTTTTAAATGAAGTCCTTCCAATATCCGAATACACCCGATAACACAATTGATTGCCTGAACTCTTTCTTACATCTGAATCAATCGAATTAATTTCACATTCAGCACCCTTGTATTCAAAGAAAGGAAAAGCAGACAACCTATACCTAACTTTTAATCCGGTCGTAATTTCGCCTATATCCTTTGTAGGAACTGACAGTTCAACCCTAAAATTCTTAGCGTCATCAGGAACAATAACAACAACTTCTTGATTTGCAAAAAGATAATCTCCTGTATTTAAAGAAGAAACTTCTTGAACAAACCCAGAAATTGGAGAACATACATCTAGAAATGTATATTCCTCTTTTGTTCGCAACAACTCCTGTTCCAATTTTTCCAACGACAGCTCATAATTTTTCTTTTTTTGAGTTAACTCAGACAAAAAAGACGATTTATATTTTTCCAATTCCTGACAACTTAATTCATAATTCATCAGAGTTTCATCTACAGACCTTTGATTATATAAAGCACTGGGACGATTTCTTTCTTTCTGATATTTATAATCCAAAATCGAAATCTCCTTTTTCAAATAGTCAATAGTTTCCAGATACTCTTTCAATTTTGAATAAACAAAGAGATTATCTTCTGCAGAAATAACATTCTGCTCTTCTGAATAACCCTCCAATAAAACTTGAATACAATACAGTTCTTCTTTCACATTTGAAATCTCATTTTCCAATTCTTTCATCAAAGCCTTGGAATAATTTTTCTTCAAGGAATATAGAACTTCACCTTTTTCAACATATTGCTCATTTTCAAAATAAATCGCGTCAATTTCACCTGCCAAAACATTCTTTACCGTCGAATTATTTTTCTCTGTTCTTATGATTCCATTGACCCTAACCACATCATTAATTTTCACTACAGTCAGAAGCAAAATTATGCAAACTACCAATGAAGAAATAGTAAAAAACATAAGATTTATTTCTTTTGGAAGCGCAATCTGTACTAATTCCCGCGAATAATACATCATATTTCCATGTTCAATCACCGAAAGCTTGTTTTTCATATTGTGCACTCCATAATTCCTTGTATTTACCATTCATTCTCAGCAATTCTTCATGATTTCCCTCTTCAACAATTCTTCCTTTTTCCATCACAAAAATCTTGTCACAATTACATACTGTCGACAAACGATGCGCAACCATAATTACAGTTCTTCCTTTTAAAGAATCAACTGTATCCATAATTGCCTTTTCCGAAATACTGTCCAAACTTGCAGTCGCTTCATCCAAAATAATCACTTCTGGATTCCGCATAAGGATTCTTGCTAATGCAATTCGCTGCCGCTCTCCACCAGATAAGGTCGCTCCATGTTCACCAACGATTGTCTTAAACTTATCCGGCAAACTCATAATAAAATCAAACGCCTGAGCCGCCTTCGCCGCCGCAACAATCATCTGTGGTGTAGCAAAATCCATCCCCCATGCAATATTTTCAGCAATCGTACCACTAAACAAAAGACTCTCCTGCGGAACATAACCAATAATACTTCTATAATCCTCAGTTCTTAACTCCGAAATATCACTTCCATCAATCAAGATTTTTCCTTCCTCGCAAGCATAAAACTTCATCAACAGTTTAAGCAAAGTAGATTTTCCAGAACCGGATTTTCCTACAAAAGCAATTCTCTGACCTTTTTCAATCGTAAAATTAATTCCGTCAACTGCCCTACCTCTCGTTCCATAAGCAAATCCGACATTTTCGAATTTTATTTCCTTCATTAATCCATCAATTGAATCAGAATCTTTTTCATCATCATCTTCCTCAGAAATATCCATAATATCCGACAAACGCTCTGCCGCTACAAACGCCTCCTGAAGATTAGGCTGCATAGTCAAAAGCCGTCCCAAAGGCCCCAGAAAGAAGCCCGACAAAGTAATAAAAGAAATCAACTGTCCCAAAGACATAGAACCTTCAAAAATCTTATAACTCCCAACCCAGTAAACCAACAAAGTCCCCAGACTGGAAATAAAACCTTGAACAGAATTATTTATATTCGCAAAAGTATCTAATCTGACAGCCTGCCTTATCGATTCAACAATTTTTATTTCATTCCTATGAAAAGCATTCATTTCCGTAGATAGTGCCTTTACAGTTGCAATTCCATTAATTGTTTCATACATAGAAGCATTTTTATCCGCTTCTGCAATTGATCTGTTCTTTATCAAACGCTTAAAAGGTTTTGCAATGATCCATACAATTATTGCCGAAACAAAAACAGGAATCATCGAAATATACAATAATCCAGCTCCCATCTTACTTAGAAAGATACAGCCAAGAAGAATCATTATCGAATCCATCAAGACAGAAACCGTTGTAGAAGAAATTGTCATCCTTATTGTTTCCGTATCTCTTATTCTCGAAAGGATTTCCCCGGTTTTTCTTGCAGTATAAAAAGACAAGGGAAGCTTCAATAAGTGATAAAAAAAATCACAAGTCAACGATACATCAATTTTTGTACTTAAATAAACTGTAATCTGATTTCTGCAATAGGAAAGAAGCCCCTGAAAAATCAAAATCAACAAATAACAAATCGAACAAATATTTAAGGTCGCTTTTACTTCCGAATATAAAACTTCATCAATCAAAAATCTAAAATAGAAAGAAATAAGTATGCCAAATATTGTAATTATCAGACTGGATACCATTATTTTAGACAACAAAACTTTATGTGGCTTTAGAAGCATCATAAACTTCAATAATGGAGTTTTATCTTCTTTTTTCTGTTCAAATCTGTCACTTGGAAAACATAAAAAGAAAATCCCAGTCCATAATTCAACAAAGTCACTTACAGGCATTTTGACAACGCCTTCTGCAGGATCATAAATCTTAATGCGTTTATTTTTCACAGAATCAACAACCACATAATGTTCAACAGAGTCTCTTCTCAAATGAAAAATCGCAGGAAAGGGTATTTTTTCCAAATTATTCTTTTCTGGAATTGAAAACCCCTTGCAATTAAGACCATATTTTTCTGCACAGACCTTTATTCCATAACCAGATGTTCCCTGAGTATCTGTTCCAGCAACTGTTCTTAATTTTCTTATATTCACTTCTCTTCCATAATAATCAAGAATCATTGCCAGACATGCCGCAGCACAATCTGATTCATCATGCTGTAAGTGAATCTTTAATCGCATACTTATTTCTCTCCGAATTTTAAATCTTTCCTTAAAGCTGTTTTATTTCGTATTCTGTATACACAATCCCAGGATCAGTAATCAGATATGGATCAGGTATTTTTTTACATACATACTTGTCTGCATTCATGTCAGAGGAAGTTGCAATTTGATATTTATCATTAGGATTTACATCTACAATATGCGGAGGAGCAATAAAAAATCCATCCCTTTCAAGAGGTTTCACAACTTCAAGACTCGACTTTCCACCCGTTTTTGAACCAACGCCGGCACTACCGGAACAGTTACCACCATAAGTAGGATATGCATACGAACCAGTAGATCCAATTCCAGTCAATACATTACCAGAACCACTGCATCCACCATTGATAGAAATCAAAGCAGAATAATCCAATTCCTTACATTTAGACAATAAAAAACTCATATTTCTCTCCTATAATAATTTTGTTCTTTTAGATTAAGATATAAACTCTCTCTGAATAAAATAAAAACATCATTACATCAATAAAGCTGCCCTAAAACACGTTTTGCATACGCTGCACAAACATCTGCATTTTTTTAGTCTGATAACCTAAAAAGCATTCCAGAGACCCCTTATACCATACATTACCAGATACAGGAATCTTGTATCTCTCAACCGTAGACAAGAGCATCTCCCTTGCGTTTTCTGCAGACTTATCATCTGACAAAGATACACACGAAATAACCTTTCCAAAGTCAAAAGAATCCAGACTCTTGCAATCCATTCTTCCGCAAAAATCCATACCAACCGAATAATTAGTCTCTACAACGACAAGCGCCTCAAGAATCTTATTACTTTTTGTCTCAGAAACATTCAGTACCGAAATAAAGATATCCTCTTCAAAATCAACATTAGATTTTCTCAGAGCCTCAAAAATCTTTCGAATCTCAAGCTCAACTTTCGTCAAAGAACCTCTCACACTAAAAATCACACCATGTTCTACAAAAAACTTTCTGTCAAAACAAATACCATCGTTAAATTCCAAACCAATTTTCTTACCAAACTCCAGCAAATCTATTCCAGAATCAAGCAATCTTTGAACAAACTTTACGCTCAAAACCTGCAATCCTTGCTTCAGTTTACATTCAACCGGATCAGGCACAGAAATATCTTCCGAGTTTACAAACGAATTATAATAACAAGTCCCACCGCATAAATATTTACACCAGCAATCTTTACATCCAGGACGCTCGTCCACACTCAAGACGCCTTCACAAACATCTTTTACTTCTTTAGAACGAATATTTCCACGTATAAACTTACTCATGCCAATAAAATAATCACAGGGATAAATGTCACCATTATCATCGAAAATCGTATTTTCATTCCACTTGCAACGCTTCGACAACCTACCTTTAGAAAGTATAAGTTTTACACCCAAAAATACACTATCATCTTTCAACAAATCCACCAGCGAATAATCACCAGCAACTACATCCACAAAAAACCGCTCAAACAGATTTTTATATCCGTCCAGCAACCTTTCCACAGACTCCTCATCAAGACTTGCATCCGTGCCAGCCCTTACAGGCGTTAGACTAACCGCAGACACACCAAGCTCCCTAAAATACTCCGTTAACTTCAACGGATACGGATAATCTGATGTTAAAACCGCAGCAATACTAACCTTCAATCCAGCATCCATAAACTTCCTGATATTTTCAACAACAACAGCATGTGAAGCTTTATTATCATTAAAAGGTCTATGAAGATTATGCACACAAGAAGGACCATCCAGACTTACACAAATCGAATCAAGTTTGATCTCCTTAAGAAAATCAACAACTTCTTTGCTAAAAACAGTTCCATTTGTACATATGGAAAACGCATAATGGGGCTTTCGTAAAATAGTTTCAGGAAAAACCGCCTCCAGAAAACGGAGATTAAACTCCCTCAGAGAATAAAAATCAAGATTCTGCAAGTTTTTAAGCTGATTCGCTTCCCACTCCGGTAAAATCATACCGTCTGGAACAGGAAAAAAACTCACCAGATTTCTTAAATTAAGCAAAGAATCCATTTTTTTTACTACAGCATCCAGATTATCAAAATCAGAAAAATCTTCCAGAAGCACCTTTGGAAAACAAGATAAATAACGCAGCGCAGACTCCAGGCTTTTAAAATCCCTTACAGAAAAACCAGGCATTGTCCTTTCATCGATGTACTGTTTTATTTCCTTTATCTTATTCAACTCAATCAGCGATTCCGAAGTCAAATTAACCGAAAAAGAATAAAACCAGATATGAGGAGCATAATCATCAATAATAAAATCGATAATCTTTTTTGCTTTAGCAAGCTCTGTTCTGATATGGCTCTTTTTATCCCTAAAACAATAATCACAATTTAAATTACAAAGGGTGGACAAATTAATTTTGAAAACATTGCAATCCGTCTTCACAAAAACTGACTGCTTTGGAGGAATCTGCTCTATTTTTGCCAGAACCGATTCAATCCTGCCATCAACAGAATCTTCCGAATCATTCAATTCATAAAACAAATTCCCAGAGTTCTGATCAAAAAGCAATGTCGATTTTTCTTCCTTAGAAATCAAAACTTTTGTTTTTTCCAAATCTTTTTCAATAATCATAATCCGAACCAACCCTTTCTAATTCATTTTGTTCACACCCTATAATTAGTAAAAAAATGAAGATTTCGGACCATTCCGGAGAATAATTTTTTGTTATTTTTTATTTTTTACCGAGAATTAAAAAAGTCCTCGGACAAGCGATAGGAATACCTGCCGAAGGCAGTCCCGAGCGTAGCGAGTGGATGAGCCGCGAAAGACGGCGAAGTATGGATAGCGCGGTTTTTGGGACGTCGGCCAAAGGCAGACGTCCCAAAAATGGCCCAAGAAGAAAATGAAATATCACATATTTTTTAGGTTTTCCATCATCTCCTGCACTGTATTTTTCCAATCATCAACAAACCACTTAGGACTGCGTGGAATTGCGTTTGCACCTTGGGCTAAAATCCATTCTTTTACTTTAAGCCATTGAGTTGATGAAAACCTTATGCGTGTTTTTTCTTCTTCTTCGATATCTGTGATTTCTTGATTGTCGGCCCAAATGCAATCTTTTACATACTGCCGGGCATCTCCGTAAAAATCGATTTCAAAGTTTACTATATCATCTGTCATAAATGCACCGAACTTTCCGCCTCCGCTGCGTGAATGAAACTCAAAATCTTCCGGTAATTCAAAATGCTCTTCTGTAATTTCAAGATTTCTGACACGGCTCAAATAGAAAATACGTTCACTGTCTCTGTCAAAATCATAACCGAACAAAAAACAATACCCATCTTCCATAAGAATCTGGTATGGAGCAAACTTACGGTGAGTTGTTTCGGGATTCCAGCGCCCATTATAATCAAACGTAACAACAAGATTTTCCTGCAGTGAGTGAAGAACTTTTTTCCAGACATCTTCATTGTTAACAACCTTAGGAACCGGTGGAACTGCAATCCGTTTAAGAAGATTGCTTTTTCCTACACATTGCGTGTCTGTTACAAAATCAATTACATCAGAAATTGCCTTATAAACCGGACTTCCATCAAAGCTTGAAAGAAGCGTTTTTGCCGCAGAAAGATAAAAAATATCGTCGGTAGAAATATTGTTCAGTGCAAAATCAAAATTGTCATCAATGTAATAATAGCCACCTTTCTGTTTGTCAAACTCAAGTGGTGCATGAAAATATGTGCGTAGAGTATCAATATCGCGATTGATTGTTGCCTCTCCAACTTTGCTGTAACCGGTCTGTTCGCAATAAAGTCGCATAAGCTGCTTTACATTTGGATAAAGCCCTGACTTTATTATGTTATGAATGATGATGAGTCGTTCAAGCATTTTTTTGTTTAGTTGGCGAGATTTAGGTTTTGTTGTTTGTTCTTTCATGAGGATAGTATAACACGGATGACTATCATTTTGTGATAATAGGGAGAAAAAAAGTGAAAAATTTTGTGTTTGGGAGATTTTTGTGGAGTTTTAGGGAAGGAGTGGTATAATGAAAACATGACAGAAGAATTATTACTTGATTTTAAAGAAATACTGAAATCATATAATAACAATATTGAAGATAAGTTTAACGCCTTTTTTTCATTGCTTAGGAAGCATAACGATTCTAATAATATAATTCGTGTTATGGATTTCTTTTTAAAATATTCGATGGAGAAATCAAATTGTTATGAAAAATATGATATTGATAAGACTTATCGTTTTAATTTTTTTGAATCTATTTCTGATAAATGGTATAGGGAAAATTTTCATAGTGATATTCTATACACACTTTTAAATCCAAAAACAAAAGAAATTGGTAGAAAATTATTTATACAAGAATTTATAAAATTCCTTGATCTAAATAAAGAACAATTTGATTGTGATGTTGATTTTGAAATAATAAAGGAAGCTCCTACAGGAATAATAAAGTGGAATGATAATAATGGTAATGAACGTGAAAAAAAGGGCTTTATAGATTTGCTAATAAGAAATAAGAAACAAGCTATAATTATTGAAAATAAAATTAATTATGCTCCAGATATGGAAAATCAACTTGTACGTTATATGAAATACGTTGAAGAAGTTCTTCACATACATAATTATACTGTTGTTTATTTGACCTTAATAAATGATAAAAATAAGAGACCTCCGATTAATTCTTATGACGAATGTTTTAAAAAATATACAGACAAATTAAGAAATGGAAAAGTATTAAAGGAAATTTATGCCGTTAATAATGAAAAAAGCATTGCTAAAACTTTTTTAACAAAGTGTCAAAATGAATTAACTAAGTCTAAAAAACAAAATAGTAATATAGCCTATGTTTATGTTGAACAATATAAAGTTTTATTAAATCATTTAGGAGGATATGCATATATGTCTACCATAGATAAAAAAATACTAGAAAAAATTTATTCAGATGAAGAATTATTTGATTTAATAACAGATTTTAATATCATTTGGAATAATAAGGAATCACCTATTCGTAAATCTGATGAACAACTGATTACACAAATTAGATCTAATAAAGCGTATGAAAAAGCAG
>JAEEGK010022925.1_pt1 | contig 13066 bp, 10 predicted proteins | sample 8958771 | NCBI WGS metagenome assembly JAEEGK01 (sample SAMN16246547, study PRJNA631951) | gut metagenome | biome: gut microbiome; feature: rumen; material: SC-attached | host: Bos | place: Iran: Karaj | collected 2018-10 | reverse complement strand
ATTCTGCTCCAGGGTGACATTGGCAGCTTGCACCTCCTGCTTGTTACGCTCCTCCTCTTCTTTTTGGGCACGCTCGCGGGCGAGTTTTTTCTCCACTTGGAAGAGCAGGTCGTCGACTTCGGCGTTTTGCAGGTTCCAGTCCTTGATGGTCTGCACGCGGGCTTCCTTCTCTTCGAGGCTCCAGAGGGTCTCATCGTCGAGGATGGCGTTCAGGTCCTTCACGGCTTGTTCAACTTTTGATTTGTACTCGGCCTCGGCAGCTTCGCGGGCGAGGCGTTTCTTGCTCTTGCAACTTGTGGTGCCTCCCAGCGTGATGAAAACGGCCAGAAGAACCATCATGACGGTTGTGATTTTCGATTTCATATTTAGAGATTTAAAAATTCAAAGATTCAAAATTTAAAGATTCGTTTTTGTAAATAACTCGCAACTGTCTAATAAATTGCAAAAGTAGTGCTTTTTTTAATTGCATGAGGCGTTTTTAAGACAATTTTAGCGCCAAATCAACCCAAGGGTATTTTCTTGAGAACCTTGTAAAAAGGCCCCGTAGGCTGAAGGAAACTCTGGAAGTAAACCAGTTCCTTCACATCGGCATGAAGATAGGGCTTTTGCTCAATGCTGTCATAAATCTGCATAAAAAACTGCTTATCAACCAGTTGCTTTATGCGGCATACGGTAAGATGCGGCACAAAGTTCTGACGGTCGCGGAGATAGCCCAAGTCATCAAAAGCATCGAGAAGGTCGGCCTCAAGGTCGAACAGGGCCTTGGGCTGGTCGTTCATGCCGAGCCAAAGCACACGTGGCACACGGTTGCTGCCGAAGAGTCCCGTGCGGTCGAAGTCCATGGTGAACGGTTGATGCTTTTTGGCCACCTTTTGACAGCTCTCAACGATAGCAGGAACGTCTTCTTCGGGTGTACTGCCCAAAAACTTCAAAGTCAGATGGATCTGATTGGTCTTCACATAGTTGATATACTTCTCATGCTGGAGGTTTTTCTTCAGTCTTTCCACCATGGCTGGAAACTCGGTGCCGCAAGGGATGGAAATGGCAAGGAAGGTTCGTAAGGTTCTCATTGATGTGTAATTTGATGTAAAATAGGGTTTTATGGGTATTTATCGCACCATCCCCACTGGATATACTAAATAGTTCTTGTCGCAATAGGGTGAACGCTCATAGAACCAGTTCAAGATGGCATATTGCGAGGGTTGTTTGTCCTTCGGGAAGGAGGCTTTCCATGTATCCAACTGTTCTTTAAGGAAAGGATCGGCGGCGAGCATGGCCTTGGCCATCGGCTCCATCTTGTAGACTTCGAAATACTCAACACGCTGCAACACATGGTTGAAGAAGCCCCATTCAAACAACGAGCCTTGCATTTCAGGTTCCAACAGGTTCATCAGCAAACGCACCCCGTTTTGCGAGGTCTTTATGACAGCTGAGCCTTTCGGGAAGGTGACATCCTTGGTGATTTCCTCTGCATCGGCATGGGCCACACGGCAATGTCCTTCGGAAGGCGTGGGCACAAACGACACATTACTGAAACGGTAGGTGTTGATGGTCAACGTCTTCTCGCTCTTCAGGAGATTCATCTCGAAGCCATGTGCCTTGACGATGTCGATGACCTCGCTGTATTGTGCTGGGATGATGTATTCCTTAGGCACCGACAAAGACTTCTCGGGGCGGGTGGAAAGGATTCTGCGGGTTTTACGTGTTTCGGGGCGCGTTGCATCATAGGCATAATACCAACTGCCCGTGATGTCGCTCTGCACCGTGTCGAAATGGTAGCCCAAGAAGTTTTCCCAAATCGTGTCGTTCAACTGCGGCTGCATGTTGATGGGAATCTCCTTGAGGGTCAAGTCGTTTTTCTTGGCTTGAGTGAGGGCATTTTGGAAACTGTTTTTGTTTTCGCTGATGATTTTCAGTGTTTCTGCAATCATGTAATAGGTGGAAAACACGCGGTCCTTGTAAGGTTTCAGCATGTGAGTCTCAAGCAAGATGCCGGGACAGTTGCGGGCGGTAGTGTAGGCCTCCGAAAACATGGCGGAGAAACTCTCGTCATAAAGCGATGCCGTCGGGTCGCCCCAAGGATGGAACTCGACGTAACGCGTGACAGACATGTTGTGGCTCATCATGGCCGGGCCGATTTTAGGCTCCCACTCGTTGCTCAGCCAAGCGGTAATCGAGGGGTCGTAATTGCCGAAATTCTCCACGGAATAAGTGGTTACATATTGGTAATCAGCACCATCGGTGGCATGGGTATCGAAAAACAGGTCGGGTTGCCACTGGTTAAACAAGGTGGTGAAGGCCCGCAGTTCGGGCGAATCAAGTTTGGTGAAGTCGCGGTTGAGGTTCAGGCCTTGGGCATTCACACGCCAGCCCATCTGTTTCGGACCGTTTTGGTTGATGCGGTTGTAAGGCGAGAAGTTGACCAGCCCGTCAGGGCTCATTACAGGGATGAAAAGGAAAGAGAATTCGTCCAAAAAGTTTTGGTATTCCCTTCCCGTCAACATGTTACGGATGAGCATGAACATAGCGTCCTTGCCGTTGGGCTCGCCAGGATGGATGCACGACTCGACCAAGATGATGTTTTTTCCGCTCCGACGGATCTTCTTCGGGCTGGTGTAGCCGTTCTCGTCAACGATGAGCAAGGGTACATCGCGGCCTTGTGCAGTCTGCCCGATGCTTTGGTAATGCACTTCCTTGAACTGCTTGTCAAGTAGTTTAGCATAGGCTATAGTCCCATCATAACTATCTGTCTCCAAATAGTTTGACTTCTCGAAAGTGGTAGTGAGATCACGGTCTGACTTGCTGCAAGCGACCAGTAGGGATAAGCATAAGATGGATAAAAAAGCTGATTTCTTCATGATACAAGAATTGAGGTACAAAAGTAAAACTTTTTCTCTTCAGGGACAAAAAAAGCGTACGATAAGATTATCGCACGCTTATTATTATGAACAATTATCCTTCGTCAATGTGTCACGACTAATTTTTGGGTCGTGGTATTTCCGTCTGAACAAATTGCTTGTAAGAAATAGATTCCACCGTCTAAATCTTTGACATCCAATTCTGTAGTAGTAACACAGAGCGTCATGTGACGAACCAAACGGCCTGCGATGTCGTAAAGCTTGACGGCTTGCAAATCGGCATCAGATGCGACAAACACGATACCATCTGTCGGGTTGGGATACAATCTGACAGCTTGGATGACGTGTTCGTTGACCGACTGAGAAATTAACAGGCCCGTGACAGCTTTCACCGAGGTCTTCTCACCCTCATAGACGGCACAAACTTCAACGATATTGTAGTCGTTTTCAATCGGTGTGAAGGTATAGGTCAAGGCTGGTTGGTTTTCGACGACCAATTCGCCATTGACCATCACATTATAGCCCGTTGGACTGCCTGCAGCGGGAGCTTCCCATGTGGCGGTTACCGTGTTTCCATTTGCTGAAAGCAGCAAATTCTCAACGGGATAAGGATGGGTCGTGTACTCATACAGGAAATGGCTGTTATACACATCTTTCGTATTGTATTGTTGCAGCCACACCGCTACTTCGAGGTCGTTCATCTCTTCGACATGGGTTGAAGACAGGTCAACATCGAATTCCAAGCGCTCATATTCACCCGCATTGATAGTGAGGGTGTTTCCACTGGCGTTGGGCAACATCTTCATGAGAATGTGATGGAATGAGGTCTCGCCGTTGGTGCCCACATTTCCCGTAGTGGTCTTTTCGTTCACCGTCACATACGCGACGACGTTTTCAAGCTTGGCGTAAGCCATCAGGTCAGCCGTGACCATGATGTGATTGCCTTCTACATCGAAAGCGCCTCTGATTTCGGCCAGTGCTTGCTTTTCGAGTTCAGCATCAAAAGCCTCTTGTGTCAAGGCCCCGTCTTGAGGCACACCGTCAAGCAGGACATAGGGCACCCAAGGCACGTTGTAATAATTGTCTCTCACGCCCACCTCCGGATAATAATATGGGTCGCCGTTACCAGGAAAATTCTCTGGATATTTCGTATAGGTGAACTTGCCGGGGTTATTTTGCGTGAACTGAAGCATCAGGTTGTTGACATTGACACATGGACCGCATGTTGAAGCCGAGAAATGCTCAATCATGGGGATGCGCTCCGTCAGGCTGATGTTGACCGAAACGGTCTTCGAAAGGTCGTTGTTTTCAGGGTCGTCATCAGTCGCTCCGTTGACTTTCAACAAATTGACGGTCAACAGATAATTGTCAGCTTCAAGGAAAGTTGGGGTGGCGAAAGTGAAGGTTTCGGCAGCAAGGGGTTCCATGTTGGTCTCGAAAGTCTCGGTGACCCATTCGTGTCCCTCAAACTGATAAGATGCCTCAAGAGAGGTGATGACATTGCTTCCCTTGTTGATGAGCCTAAAGGACACAGCGTTGTAGCCAACTGTCACCAAATCGGGCACTTCTATCGCATCCAAATCGCCATCGGTGTCTTCGAGATTGTAAATGACAATATCATCAAAATACCAATAATCGATGTTCAAGCAGTTGCCGCTGTAATAGATGCAAAACTGCACATTGGCTTGTCCAATGTCGGAAGTCTCGACAAGTTGGCGGACTTCATACTTGCCATCGGCATTATAGGTCTCCGACCAAGCGTCGTTCCAAGTAGCGCCTCCATCGGAAGTCGTGGCGATGCCTAAGGTATGCGAACCAGAATAGTTGTCGAGATAATGCTTGAAAGAGACAACAACATTGCTTTTCCCAGTCAAGTCGATGGCGGGTGAGACAAAACGACTTGTCCCGATAAAAGTCGGGTTGTGTTGAAGCATCAACTCGTTCTTCTCGCCACCGGCATTACGCGTCTCGCTGATCGACCAGTTGTTTTGTCCCATGCCAGCAATGGACCATCCTGAAGGGATGCTGCTGCCGTCAAATGACTCGCTGAGCAACAAAGCCCTGTTTTGGCCTTGCAAAACCATGGAGAAAAACAAGGGTAAGACAAGTAAAAAAAGCTTTTTCATCTTGTTACTTATTGAATTGCGACTTTCTTCACGATGATGCCTGCTTCGGTTTCGATGCGAACCAGATACAGACCCGACTGATATCCGGCAACATCAATTGCCACCTCATTGCCCATGGCTTCATGACGGCCAACTTCTCTGCCAGTCAAATCGAAGATTCTGACATTCAGAATATTATTTGCCGATACATTCAGGACGCTTGTTGCAGGATTCGGATGAATCTGAGCGTTTTCTGCACCAAGTTCAACCACCGAGACACCGTCGTTTGAAATCAAACCACGAATCAACCAAGTGAAAGGAGGCATGCCAACGGTAGAAGCATCGGACCATTCGCGGCCGTCTTCAGAAATCCAACGGCTGTTGGCATCGCCACAATCGTTGGCAGCTGGGATGGTGAATTGACCGTCCGTGTTGTTAAAGGTAATCCATAGGTTCTTCGTCACATCCAAAACGACAGGCGTATCGAGTTTGATTTCCGTCCAATCGTTTGTTCCTGCAACACTGTATTGCTGTGTGTAAACCATGTCAAGAGGACCTGTTGTGCTATTATCTTGATAGATAATCAGATAACCATTATATGGGGTGTGGTCCCATATCTTGACTTGAGTCAACTGATAGCCATTAAAACCGGCTAATTGACTTGGTGTGAACATGTTGCCCCAGTAGATGGGTTCGCCGCTCAGAAGTCCGATATCCGTCAAAAATTCGCCGTTATCGTATTCCAACCAAAACTCATCCCTTTCCTGGGCGTTTACATTGAATGATGCCATGAATAGCATTAACGCTAGAATTGTAAAGAACTTTTTCATGTGATTTAGGATTTAATTTGTTAATAATGCGTTATTTAAAGTGTTTCTACCTTGCCAAAATGACAAAGCGTACAGATTATTTTTTTTGCAAAGATAGTTTTTTTTCTTTCCCATAACACGAAATACTGTATTTTAGCACCATCAAAAAACACTTACAAAAATGAACACTTATTCCATAGGAATCGACATAGGCGGCACCAACACTGACATAGGGCTGGTGCGCGACGACGGCCGCTGCATGGCCAAGAAAAATCTTCCCACCAACAAATATTTCGATGCCTCCCTTTATGTGGCGGACATCTGCGAACAAATCAAATACTTAATGGCTGAAAACCACGTTGACACCATCGAAGGCATCGGCATTGCGGCACCAGCAGGCAACTACTATACGGGCTGCATCGAGAACGCCACCAACCTCAACTTCAAGGGTATCGTCAATCTTGGCTCGGCATTCCACTCGCATATCGACGTGCCTGTCGTCGTCTCCAACGACGCCAACGCCGCAGCTTACGGCGAACTCGTCTACGGCGGTGCCAAAGGCATGAAGCATTTCGTGATGTTCACCCTCGGCACGGGTGTGGGTAGCGGCATTGTCGTTGACGGCAAGCTGGTACATGGCAAGACAGGCGGCGCTGGTGAACTCGGCCACGCCATCCTCATCCCCGAAGGCCGTCCTTGCGGCTGCGGACGCAAAGGCTGTCTGGAGACCTATACCTCCGCTACGGGTATCTGCCGCACTGCACTCGAGATGATACAAGGCACCCCCGATTATGTCGGCGCACTATCACAAGTGCCACCCGAGGAGCTGACGAGCAAGATGGTGGGTGATGCTGCCAAATATGGCGACCCTTTGGCCATCAAGGTCTTTGAAAAGACGGGCTATTGGCTGGGCATCGCCATGGCCAATGCCGTGGCCTTCAGCGGTCCCGAAGCCATCTTCCTGATGGGCGGTCCAGTGAAGGCCGGCGAAGTGTTGCTGAAACCCGCTCGTGAGTCGTTCAAGAAACATCTGTGCTTCGTTTACGATGGCAGCGTTGACGTTCGCGTCTCCGAGTTGCCCGACAACGACGCGGCCATCCTTGGCGCTGCGGCTTTGGTGAAGGCGTAATGTAAAGGAAGCAAATCTTACATAAATCTAGCGTAATAATTACGACTATGTTTTAAACGAAAAAATGCCGCTTTTTGGCGGCATTTTCGTTTATTTCCCAAAGTTCTTCTCCAAGAAATCCTGCGCTTCTTTCATGCCGCCGTCGCGGGCTTTTTGCATGAGAAGCTTGGTGTAGGCCTGGTCTTGCTTCACCCCGTTGCCTGTATAATACAGGATGCCGAGGCGGTATTGGGCGTTGGCGATGTTATGGTCAGCAGCTTGGGTGAGGTATTCCACAGCCTTAGTCAAGTCTTTCTCTGTGCCTATGCCGTAATAATAACAATCACCCATTTGCGAGATGGCGTACAAATTTCCGGCATCAGCAGCGTCTTTCCACCACTTGACAGCCATCTTCTCATCCTTGGCTGTGCCCATGCCGTAAAAATAACAGTTGCCGAGGTTGAGCATGGCTTGGGCATCTTTGGCTTGCGCTCCTTTCTGGTACCACTCGAAAGCTTGCTTGGCATCAGCGGTCACCACGGTACCTATGCGGTAGTAGTTGCCGATAGAGTTGTAGGCGGGACCGTTTTCCTGTGCCGCAGCCTTCCTGAACCAAGCCAAAGCCTCCTTTTCATCCTGTTCCACACCCCAACCTTTTTCGTAGCAAACGCCATAGGCATATTGGAACTTGGCATCGCCATGTTCGGCTTTGTAACGGATGGAATCTATCTGTGCAGCCACTTGGTCGCCTATCGACTTGTGCACACCCGCACCCGAGAGTTGACTGAAATCGAGGGGCTTGCCTTCTTCCAGCTGAAGGACAGGCCCATTGGATTCGCTGGGATTGGTTTCAAAGGTCAGGCCGGGATTGGAGGGGGGTATCTGAGGCGTGGGGGCGACGGGCACTCCCATGGGAATGTTTTTTTTCTCCTGCTCAGGCTGCGTTTGTCCTAGTTCCTTGTTGTCGTTCTGACCGCATGAAGCCAACATGAGCGAGACGGCAAATATCAAAAGGGATTTTCTCATTTTGAAGAATAGTTTCGGGTTGCAAAAGTAGAAAATTTTTCTCAATCACTTGATCTGGAATCTCACGCCTACATAAGCGCGAACACCTGACAGCGGTCCCCAAACCATCGAAGCATCAAAGTCTTCGCTCATTGGGTTTTCAGCCGAGATGATGGGGTATTGTTGCTTGTAGTTGGTCAGGTTCTCTCCACCGATATAAACCTCCCAATGTTCACCTAGCTTTTTCATTATCTGTGCATTCATGATAACATAGAATGGCGAACGTTTGATGTTTTGACCTTGGGTAACAGCGGTGGCATTGCCATTCAGATTGGGGACGCGACTATCACCGTTGAACTGCGTCGTGAAGTCGAACTGCCAAGTGCCGGGTGCATACGACATCGTCACCAGACCCTTATAGCGATTGACGAAAGGCTTTTCACGCAAGGTATCGTTAATGGTCATCTTCACATCGTTGTAGCGGAAGGCTAAGGTCAGGTCGAAGTCCTTGAAAATCTCGCAGTTGGCCTCAATTTGGGCACTGTTGGAGTAAGACTTGCCGTTGAGATTGCAGATGCGAACTTCATGTGCATCGGCATCGCGGTCGAGGACGATTTGGTTGACGAAATCGGTGCGGTAGAAGTCGGCCTGAAGGATCAGTTCGCGCCAGCCAATATGGAAGTCTTTGGTCAAATTAATGCCATAGTTCCAAGCGTCTTCCATCTTAGGTGTATTCAGAAAACGGATGATACGTGATGATGCTAGCATGGTGGAATTTTCTGCCAAGACGTTAGGCGAACGATAGCCCTTGCCCGCCGAAAGGCGCAGCGCAAAGTCATCATGAGTCTTGAAGCGCACATGTAAGCGGGGCGTGTAGAGCATCTTTTTATAGTAGGTGTTGTAGTCAGCACGGAAGCCTGCAATGATATTCCAATGGTGGTCGTCGTTGAAAGCATATTCAACAAAGGCACCTGGGACTTGTTCCACGCGTTGAAAAGTACTGTCGTCCAGATGTTCGTCGTATTTGTCATAGGTATAGCTGGCACCTACCGAATAGGTGTGATGGTCGTTGAAGAGATAGGAGTCGAACAACAGGTTGCCATAATAGGAAAGTTGGTTGGCGTTGTAGTCGGTGAGGCCGTAATAGGAGTTCACCTTGTGGTAGGTCACTTGGTGTTGCATTCCGAGGCTGGTGTCTTTGCGATCGAAGTGGTAGCCACCCTTGGCAAAAGCCTCGTAGCGTTCGGTATTGATGCCGATGCCGTATAGGTTGTAGCCATCATCGAGACGATGCTTCGGGTCGAAGTCCATCTGTCCGCCAAGACGGGTTTCCTTCAAAGCCTTGATACCCAACTTGCAGCCGAAGTGCCCAGTATGGGGATGGTTATAGCGCAAAAAGACATTGTATTGCGTGGTCATCGGTTCGTCAAGGAACGAGTCCTTATTGTCGTCCATTTTCATGTGGTTATGGCTCACATGGCCGAAAAGCATGATGCCGTCGTTTTTTCCCACCTTGACACGACCGTTGAAATTGAAATCGGTCATCAACATGGAATTGGCGTACAAATTGAAAAACACCTTCTCGCTCTTGTTGGGCAGAGGCTCCTTGTAGTCCACATTAATTTGCCCCGTGATGGACTCATAACCATTTCTGACAGAAGAAGTTCCTTTGGATACCTGAATGCCGTTCATCCAAGTGCCTGGCACATAGTTCAAGCCGAAAGTCGAGGCCAGACCACGGAAATTGGGAATGATTTCGGTCATCATCTGGGTGTAGATACCACTCAAGCCGAGCAGTTGGATTTGTTTGGCACCTGTCACTGCATCGCTATAGGCAACGTCCACTGAAGCGTTGTTCTCGAAACTGCCCGCGAGGGTGCAGCAAGCTGCACGCTTCAGGTTCTCTGAGGTGATTTCTTGTACAGCCATCGCTTTGATGGGGTTGATGTATGAGGCTTTCTGTCGTGCCGCGACTTCCACCTCGTTGAGCATGTGGATGGCCTTGAAGACATGATCGTAATGCGCAGGCTCCACCATGTGGTGAACCGTGTCGTTTTCATAGCTGATGCAGCTGAACACAAGGCAACCGATGCGCTCATGAAGTGGGATTTTATAGTGTCCGTTGGCATCAGTCACGGTGCCTTCGTTGACGATTTTCCAATATACGTTCACGCCAGGCAGCGGTGTGTGTTGACCGTTTTCAGCTTCTTCATATACGGTGCCTTCGATGAAGCCTTGGGCAAATGCGCTCGTGGCGAAGGCGAATAATAATAAGGTAATTATAGTGAATTGTTTGGTTTTCATTGGATTCAATATTTAAGATTCAAAATTCAAAATTGGGTTTGTTGTGGAGATCCCCTGTGGGAATGGAGTAGTTTGTTATTCGTGTTTTGCGGCGGCAGAAAAGATTTGCTCAATGTAAACGCCATAAGCCGCCTCGTTTATAGCATATACGAATTTCCTTTCCCGAAGGGAATCTTATTAGGGTATAGAACTGGAGGCGTCCCATACAATCTCAGAAAACCAAAGGATTAAGCTTCAGCGAAGAAAAGTACACAATCCGTTCTCGCCCAGAAAGAAACTTGAGTGTCTTTCTCAGGGAATGATTGTCAAAGATTTGTCGCACTTGAACGAAGATTTCATTCAAATCAAGATGCGGCAGGACAAAAGATTGTAAACTGATAATAAGCTGTTTCTCAGGCGAAAAAACAAAGTTGTCAGTGAATTGGATAATGCTCTCAAAGCTTTCGCAACAACATTTGGCATCGAAATGAATTTGTTCTTGTTGCATAGGATGGGCTTCAAGTCCATGCTCATGGTCGAGGCAATGCAGGCACGACTCCGCCGCATCGACGAAGCTACCTGTCAGCTGGTGGTCTTCAGTGCAATAATGGAACTTCACGTCCCATCCGACCGAGACGAACAGCACTGCAAGGGCCATCAAAAAGGAGCCGATTTGCAACAACCGCTTTTTCATGGGTGCAAAAATAGGGAAAAAGGGGCAATTGTGTCGTTTTTTTCTCTAATTTCGCGTTTGGGGACTATGGCTAATGGCAGCTTCATCAGATTTGTGAAATTCAATTTATTTATGAAGCAACCATAGGAAATCCACCCAACAATTCAACAATTCAACGATAAACAATCAACAACAATATGGCCGACGGATACTTAGAAAAACGTTATGAAGAGGTCTTTGGCAAGGGTGCCAAGAAGACCGTAGTGAAGCACACTTCATTGGAATCTTTAATGGAGAAAAACCGCAGTTATCGTGGCTACGACCAAAGCTTTGTGGTAAAGCGCGACATGCTGGAACGCATCGTGGCGGTGAACGCCAAAATCGCCTCAGCGAAAAACCAGCAGGTACTTCGTTTCAAACTGGTGACCAAGGAAACGGGAGCAGAAAACATCACACAAAACATGAAACTGGGAGGACTTTTACCCGAACTGCATCTCCCCTACCCTGGCACTGAGCCTGAGGCCTTCATCATCATTTGCATCACCATCCCAGAAAACAAGTTTGTTGACATCGACTTGGGCATTGCGGCGCAGAGCATGTTACTAAAAGCCACCGAAATGGGCTTGAACGGCATTATGATTGGTGCTTTCAACAAGGCGAAGGTTACTGAAGCTTTCAATTTACCATACGATCCAATTTTAATTTTGGCCATAGGCAAAGGCAAGGAAACCATCAAATTGCAGCCTGTGGATGCAAGCGATAAATTAGCGTATTACCGTGACGAAAACGACGTGCAGTTTGTGCCGAAGATTCGGTGGGAACAGTTGATTTTGGAGTGAATTTCCTCACGCAGAACTCGCAGAACTATATGAATTTGTCGCCGCTTTGCGCCGACACGCTTCGCATCATTGCGAGCGTAGCGAAGCAATCTAGAAATTCGCTTAATTAGTTTCATTCGCCGATAAACACAACGACGAAATATGCAGTTAGTGCCGATAACCAAGTGGGAACAGTTGATTTTGGAGTAAATTCCCTCACGCAGAACCCGCAGAACTATATGAATTTGTCGTCGCTTTGCGCCGACACGCTTCGCGTCATTGCGAGCGTAGCGAAGCAATCCAAAAATTCGCTTAATTAGTTTCATTCGCCGATAAACACAACGACGAAATATGCTGTTAGTGCCGAAGATCAAGTGGGAACAGTTGATTTTGGAATGAATTTGCACTCAAATAGTGCATTTTTCGTGATTTTTTGCACTCATATAGTGCATTTTTTTGAAAAATTTGCACTCATATAGTGCAATTTTAAGCAAAGGCAAAAGGCAGATTGCGGATGCCAAGAAAGGCTATGTGGTGAAGGATGATATCGAATACGGCTACGGCAATGTGGTTCCACATTGGGCTTTTGGGCTGAATTATTGATTTCCTCACGCAGAATCCGCTGAACTTTATGAACTAGTCGCCGCTTTGTACCTACGCGCCAATTGATAAAAACGTTTGTAGGGCTGTCATATCGTGGCAGCCGCTGGCTTGCATTCGGCCCGAATGCCACACCGCGGCTGCCGTGGTACGACAGCCCTACAAGACCAAAAAATGTTTATTGCAGTTTGAAATTGATAGGCATTTGATAACTTACCCTTACAGGTTTGCCTTCTTGTTTGCCAGGTTTCCATTTCGGCAAACCACTGATGACACGAACAGCTTCTTCATCACAACCGCCTCCAATGCCGCGCAGTACTTTCACATCGGAAACGCTGCCGTCTTTCTCGACAATAAAGCCGACAAACACACGGCCTGAGATTCCCTTTTCCTGAGCTTCTTTAGGATAAACGACATTTTTGGATACATAGTCCATTAAGGCATCTTCTCCCCCCGGAAATTTAGGCATCTCTTCTACGATTTGATAGACACCGTTTTTGTCGGGTGTCATGTCAGGATTATTTGCTTTCTCCTTTTTTACGGATTTTGCCGGCTGACCATCATCCAATTTGAAGAAAATCGGCATCATGTAATTGACGCGAACAGGTTTTCCTTTTTGCATGCCAGGCTTCCATTTTGGCATCTCTTTGATGACTCGAGCTGCTTCTTCATCGCAGCCACCGCCGATGCCGCGCACAACTTTCACATTGGATACGCTACCGTCTTTTTCGATAACAAAACTTACAAACACGCGGCCTGAGATATTCTTATCCTTTGCTGCTTGGGGATATTTGATGTTTTCTGCCA
>JAEEGK010022919.1_pt1 | contig 13069 bp, 11 predicted proteins | sample 8958771 | NCBI WGS metagenome assembly JAEEGK01 (sample SAMN16246547, study PRJNA631951) | gut metagenome | biome: gut microbiome; feature: rumen; material: SC-attached | host: Bos | place: Iran: Karaj | collected 2018-10 | reverse complement strand
CCCAATCCCCAATCCCCAATCCCCAATCCCCAATCCCCAATCCCCATATATTGAAATAAGTTTAATAAGAGTTTATTTATTTCTATAATTAAAATTAAATATATATATTTAAAAATATATTGAAAATATTAATATTTTTTTGTTTAATTTAATTATTATTTTTTATATAATTAATTATATATTTGTTTTGATTGCAAAATTATATTTACTCTATTTAATTTTAAATGTACTAAATATGAAAAAATAATCCATAATAAATATATTTTAATAATTTCAGTAAATATTTTAATACCTAAATAAAGACAAAATCTTTTCAAAAATCTAGAGCCTTCACCTAAAGGATGAATTATACCAATAGAAATTAATAAAATATTTAAAATAAAAATGACTAATTCAAAAACAAATAAAAATTCATATAATTTATATCCTATAATAGCATCATTATATTTTAAAGTGATAGTAGAAATAAATAAATAAATTCCAGAAACTAAATATAAAACAGCATAAATAAAAGATTCTAAAAAATTAAAAAAATTATTATTTAAATATGTTAATAATACATTAATAATTCCTAATATAATTAAAATAATAGAAATTATTTTTATTGAAGAAAATAACGAATATCCAAAAATAAATTCAATTTCAACTGATTTTGGTTTAAAAATATATAAAAATATTTCATTTGTTGAATTATTATTTAATGATTGTATTTCTAATTTTATTTCTTGAATTTCTTGAATTTTTTCTAATTCTTGTTTTATTTTAATAAATTTTTCTTTTTTCATTTTTCCATTTGTATTCATAAAATATTATATAATCAAAAATTATAAAAATTTAAAAAAAATAATATAAAAAAAAGAAAATGAACAAATTATTCGTAACTATATTTATTAATACAAAAAATAGAAATGTTGTTATCCTTGTTCAAGAAATGAAATATCATTCAATGATAAAATAATAGAAATTAAAGATAATGATAATATAAAAGATAATGAAAATAAACAACAACCTGATTCTGATTTAAGTAAAATTATAATTAAAAAAAATATAAAAATATAAATTTATTTAATTTCTTATAGCAAAGGATCACAGTGATCATAGACAACATAACAACAATGAAGAAAAAAAAAAAGAAGAGAATAATTCTCCTAAATTAAAATCAGTTTTTAATAAAACTAAAAGTGAAAGTCAAGCAATTGAAATTAAATTACAATCAAAAGAAGAAGAAAAAAATAATTCAAATGAAATAAATGAAAATGATAAAAAAAGTGAAAAAGATAAAAAAAGTGAAAAAAAAGATAAAATAAGTGAAAAAGATAAAAAAAGTGAAAAAAAAGATAAAAAAAGTGAAAAAGAAGATAAAAAAAGTGAAAAAGATAAAAAAAGTGAAAAAGATTATACATTAAATATAATATTATCAAATAGAGAAATAACAAATGAAGAAATAATAAATTCTCCAATTTTAATAATAAAAGAAGAAGAAGGAAATTTATTAAATGGAAAAGAAATAAAAATTAATGCAGGCGGAATGGAAGGAGGAAGAGAAAAAAAAGACGGAGTAACAATTTTTGGTTTAAATAATAATAATATTGAAAATACATTTAAACCAGATTTTATATTAAATTATAATGGACAAATTAATTATCCTTATATTTTTGCAGTTTATTATGAAAGTGATAATAAAAATTATTCTTTAAGAGGTTACTCAGGAAAAATTTCAGATAATAGATTATTATATATTAAATTAAATGAACATTATAATTTACCTTTAAGAGAAAAAGAAATTATTAGTGCTGGAAATGTAGTTTTTCAAATTAATCTTATTCAAGATAATAAAATTGAAATTACTAATTTATCAAAAAAAATACATTTATTAGATAATAAAAAAGTTTTTGATCCAAATGATACTCATGAAGTTAATATTGGAAGAGATAAAATGTGTAATTTTTGTTTTAAAAAAGATAAAGCTTTTAGTAGAATTCAAACTACTTTTTCTTTTGAAAATAATGAATGGGTTATTTATGATGGAAATAAATTTAAAAGTTCTACTAATGGAACTTGGGTTTTTGGTACACATTCTTTTTTTATTAAAGATCAAATGATTATTGAAATATTAAATTCAAAGTTAAAATTTATTATTAAAGAAAAAATGGGATAATAATTTTGTAAATTATAATTGTAATTCTTTTTTTTATTAAAAGGAAAATTAAAATTGTAAATAAATATAAATTTTAACATAACTTTGATATGTTTTAATACTTAAAGGAATAAAAATGAAAAAAAAGAAAAAATTATTAATTATTAATAATAAATAATTCTTAAAATTTTTATTTTAAATGTCAATTATGTTTTTTACTAAATTTATAAAAAAAAAATATTATAAATTTTTTATAATAAAAATAAGTTTATTAATATAAAAAATAATAAAAAAAATGGAAAATGAAAATTTATCTACAGAATCAAATGAATCATGTGATCAAAATAAATTATCTTCTCTTAAATTAGAGAAACATGAAACAATTTTAAAAAATTATAATACAATTATTATATATTGGAAAATACTTCATATTATTTTTTTTTTATCAAATATTCCTTTAATTATTCATTTATATTATTTAGAAAATAATGATATTAATGTAAAATGTACTTTTTATATTGTATTATGTATTAATGTTATAATATTTAATTTAATTAGTAATATTTATTGTTTAATTAAATTATTTCAAAATAAACCAATTGATGCAACACATAAAAATAGTAATTTATGTTTATGTTATTCTTTTTGTTTAATTTTTCTTTCTTTGATTTTAAATAAAAAATTATTAGGAAAAGGAGTTTATAATTATTTAAATAATAAAACAAATTATCAAAAAATATTTGAATTTTTACTTATGATTGTTTTTGCTGTTTTAATTTTAACATTTAAAATGAAAGAATTATATAAAGATTGTAAAGATAATATTCCAAATAAATATTCATTTTTATCTGAACAAGAAAATGAAGATGAAAAAGAAAATATTAATAATAATAATGAAAATATTAATAATGAAAATAAAATTAATGAAATCATAGAAAATAATAAAAACGAAATTTAAAAAAAATTACCTTTTTTTAAATAAAAAAAAATAATTTTCATAAATTAAAAAATTTAACTTCAATTTAATCTAAAAAAAAAAGAACAAAAAAAAAAATAAAGAAACAAAAAAAATTAAAAAAAAAAATTTTTTAACAACATTTTCTTTTTTTTTTTACTTTATTATTATTTTGACTATCTTCAATAACTTTATTAATATCAGAATTATCAATATTATTTTCTACTAAATTAGAAATATTTTTTTTTTCTTTTCCAATAACATTTAATTTTTTATCTTTTGCTTCATTTCCAATTCCTAAAGTTTCATCCTCATTATTATTTAAATTATCAATATTTTCTTTTTCTAAATCATTAATTAATTCTTCTTTAGATTTAATTTCATTATTTAAAGTAGAAAAAAAAGGTAAAGACGCAACAGAAGAAAAAAGCATATTTAATAAATTAGTTTCTTCTTTTGCAGAAATTTCAAAAAAATCCATTTTTTTTTCTTCAGAAAATTTTTCTCCTTCTTCAAAAGAAACTTCTCTTTTATCTTTTAAATCAATTTTATTACCACAAATAATAATATTAGTACTTTCATAATTATTAATAAATTCAATCCAAGAATTTAAATTATTAAAACTACTTTTATTAGTAATATCATAAACTAAAATAATTAAACTTGCACCACGAATATAATTTGGAATTAAACTTCTAAATTTTTCTTGTCCTGCTGAATCCCAAATTTGAAGTTTAATTGATTTACCTTTATATTTTATTGTTTTACTAAAAAAATCTACTCCAATTGAAGGTTCGTATTCATCATTAAATTTTTGACCTAATATACTATTTATTATTGAAGTTTTTCCAACTGCAACATCGCCAATTAATATTAATTTTTGTTTGTTTATTTGGTAACTTGTATCTATATTTGCTTCGTCTGTCATTTATAAGAATTTTTTAAAGAGTAAATTTTTTTTTTAATTATTAGAATTTTTTAATTTTTTTAAAAATGTAAATAAAATTATAATAAAATGTGGAATTATGAATATGTAAATAGTATATGTAATGAAGCAGAAAAAGTATATAATCATAAACTTCATATTGAAAGAGTTTTATCTGTAAAAGGACAAACTGATACATCAAAACCATATTATCCAAAATTTTTAAAATTAAAATTAAAAAAATATGTTATGGAAGAAGAAGAAAATGAAAAAATAAAAAATGAAAATAAACATTTATTATATAAAATACTTCAATCTGGATTTTTACCTTCAAAATATAGTATAATTAATAAACCAAAAGAATGTCCTGCATTTGATAAAGAAAAAATGTATAATAAAAGAAAAAAAGAAGAATTAGAAAAATATAAAGAAAATTTTAATTTATATTCTAAAATTTTTAAAATAAAATCTTATTATAATACTAAAGAAATTTTACATAATTCAGATAATTTTCAAAAAATTTCAAAAAGAATTCAAAAATCAATTAGAAGAATTAATCCTTGTTTATATTTTCAATCTCCTTCTTATATTAAAGAATTAATTGAAAAAAATAAAATAAATAAAAGTCGTTCTATTTCAGTTAAACAAAGTTTAAATAAATCTACTCAAGAAAGTAAAAAAAGTAAAAATAATACTAGTAAAAATAATAGTAGTAAAAATTTAAATCAACATAAAGGTGGTTTACAAAGAAGTCAAAGTTGTCAAAATATTTTTAATAAAGAAGTGTAAATATAATTTTTTTTATTTTAATATTATTTTTTATATTTATTTGAAAAATAATTATTTTTTTTAATTTTAAATTTATGAATTCTGAAAATTTATTATATACAATTAATACACTTTTTAAATTTACTAATAATGAACCATTAAAATCATCATATGAATTATTAGATGTTAATAATTTAAAAAAGATTATATGTGAATTAGATGATAATATTACAAATAATTCAAATAATTTAAAATTAACATTTGATTCAAATTTAAATTATTTAATTGATAATTTAACAAAAGTAAAAATGTATTTGTTATCAATTTTAAAAAAATCAAATTTTAATCCTTCAAAACAATTTTCTGATGCTATTGAAAAATTAGATATAATCAAACTTTTAAATAAATCACAATATGAACTTGAAAATTTTCAAAAATTAATAATAATAACATCATTATATTGTAAAGAAAGAAAAACTTTTTTGAATAAAATAAAAGAAATAAAAAAAAAGAATATTAAAATCATGATAGATATATTAAAAAGAATATATATAAATAATAATTTGAATATAAATACTCAAAATACTAAAATATTAAAATTAGAAAAAGATAAAAATAATAAAACAATACAAACTTTTAAAATTCCATTACAAAAAAAAGAATCAAATAAAATAAAAAATAAAAGAAGAAAAGGACAAAGTTTACTTATTTTTCAAAAAAAAAATGAAAATAATTCTTTTAATAAAACAATAAGAAGTTGTTTAACAAGAACTAATTCAGTTAGTACTATTAATAATGCTAATACAATTGATTTTGGAAATAAAAATTTAGATAATGAAATAAGAATAAGTATTAATTTTGATAGAAATGAAAAAAAAAATGAATTAAAAGAAGAATTAATTAATGTTACTAAAGTTGAAAATGAATTAAAACAACAATTAGAAAATATAAAAAAGAAAATTAATAAACAAAATAAAGAAATTAAAGAATATCAAAATGAAATTAATTTAAATAAACAAAAAATAAAAAAATTTGAAGAAGAAGTTAAAAGATTAGAAAATAAATTAAAACAATCAAAAGAACCAAAAAAAAATAAGCCATTAAAAAATTTAAAAGAATTTGAATTAATTGCTGGAACAATGTATAATATTGGTTTAATGATTTGGAAAAATAAATTAAAAAAATATAATAATGAAAAAAATTTAGATTGGCAGATTAAAGAAAGAATAGATCAATTTTATATAGATAATTTTTATTAATAAATATATTTAATTATATTTAAATTAAGAATTAATATAATTTTTTTTAATTTTATAAATTACAGTTTTTTATTCATTTATTAATAAGTACTTTTATTTTATATTATTATAATTTTTGTTGAAATAATTAAAATAATTAAATATGAATATGAATTATCAAAGTTCTTATCAAAATAATAAAATAAATTATAATAAGAATGAAAATTTAAAGAAAGAAAAACAAAATAATAAAGTCGAATCAATAATAATTCCATTAGAATTAAAATATCAAAAATTAAATACATATTTATCAATATCAAATAATATAGATAATAATTCATTATATGTAAACTTAAATGAATCAAAAGAAGATATAAATAAACAAATAAATGAAATAGAAGAATTATTAATAAAACATGATGAAACAATAAAAAATTATAATAATATAATAAATGAAAATGGTAAAATTTTATTAGAAATTCATAAAGAAACAAATAAAAAAGAAATAGAAATATCAAATTTAAAAAATGAAATATCAAAAAAAGAAAATCAAAAACGTGAAATTTCATCACAAATAAATGAATTAAATAAAATAATATTAAATCCAAATACAACACAAACGTCATTTCTTCAAGCAAAATTTAATAATATTCCCTATTCAGATTTATACATAGTAAAATGTCTTCAAAAAGATTTAACAGATTATCAAATTTATATAAGAGAACAAATATCTCATAAAAAACCAATAATATCAGAAATAATAAATAATTTACAAAATTGTGTAAATGAAATAAATTCAGATTATAAAGTAAATTTATATGGTTCATATTGTACTGGTTTATGTTTACCTTGGTCTGATATTGATACTGTAATAACAAATAATTCAAATTATAATGATGATTTTTTTTTAAGTAAATTATATAGAAAATTAACAACAAAAAATTGGGTTTTAAAACATAAATTTATAGAAAATACAAATATACCAATTATTAAATTAGTATCAAATGATAAATTTAATTTTCATATTGATATAAGTATTGAAAATGAGAAACATTTTGGTTTAAAAACAGTTGAATTAATTAAAAGTTATTTAAATACTTATTCTGTATTAGAACCAATAATTTTAGCATTAAAAACTTTATTAAATAATGGTTCTTTAAATAATCCTTATACAGGAGGATTAAGTTCTTATGGTTTAACTTTAATGGTTGTTTCTTTTATTCAAAGTGAAATTGATAGTGGTAAATTTAATAATGAAAATCCAAATATTTTAGGAGAAACTTTCTTAAATGTTTTAGGTCATTATGGTATTTTTTTTGATTTTAATAAATATATTATTTTAACTTATCCTGTTAATAATGATATTGAAAAAGATAATAATAATAATAATATTTATCAATTTGGTACTAATAATCATGAATTAATTATTGTTGATCCTCTTAATAAAGTTAATAATGTTGCTAAAAGTACTTTTCAATTTATGAATATTAAAATGGCTTTTATGATTGCTTATATGGTTGCTAAAGAAGATTGTGAATGTGGTTGTCATTATAATATTATTCAAAATAAATTATTTAATACTGAACATTGTATACTTAAAAGGATTTTTAATTCTGTTAAAAGATTCAGTGATGCTAATAAAAGTATGTTTTAATTAGGTTTTTTTTTTAATTTTATATATTTTAAAAATGAATTATTGTTTATTTTTCTTATTTTTTATATAAAATATTTTTATTAAAATTTATTGTTTTTTAACATTTTTTAAATTAAAATAAAAAAATTAATAACATTTTTTTAAATAATTTTTTTTAAATAAAATTAATCAAAATTATCTCAAATTTCAACACATCATATTTAATTAAATAAATCCAAAAAAAATATAAAAAACTATTAAAAAATCTAATATTTATTTTTTAAAAATTTGTTTAATATTTTCCCAGTATAAAGCAATAATAACAATAATAAAAGTAACAACAACAACAACAATAAGTATCCATATAATACACAATTTTTTTCTTCTATCTTTTTGCATTTTTTGAATTTCTTTTAAATTATTAAGAGCACCATCAGTATTATTATCAAGAATATTAACATTTTCTTCAATAGCATCAAAGGCTTCTTGATCTTTATTTACTTTTTCATTTATATTTTTACTAACATCTTTTATATGAGATGCAATTTCTTGTGCTTCAAGTAAATCTTTTTTTCTTTGTTCTAACATATTTTTTCTATCTATTAATTCACCTTTTCCTATTTGAATTGATTTCATTAATGTATCATTTCTTTTAAAATTATTATTATTTTTTATTTCTTCTTCATTTAAAATATCTAATCCTATTGATTGTATTTTTTCTAGTATTGTTATTATCATTTTTTCTGATTGTATTTTATTATTTTTATATTCTAAATTTAATTTTGAATAAAATGGTTCTAAATTTGGTTTTTCTTTATTTTTTGTTAATATATCATTTATTTCTTTGCTTATTTCATCATATTTATTTATATTTTTTGATATTTCGTAATTATCTTTTGATAATTGTTCATTTACATAACTATTTATTGATATTTTCTCATAATATTTTTTTATATTTTGTTGTAATCTTGTGTATTCATAATATAAGTCTTGCATTTTTGTTTTTAAAGCTATTTCTTCTTGAGTACCTACATTTAACTTTTATTTTATATTAATATTTTTTTTTCTTACTAAATTCGTTTGAGTATCTAAACTTGATTCCCAGTTTGCCATTTTTTTTTATGAATTATTTTTTAAAAATAATAATCAGTATAATTAATACTATTTTATTTAATTAAATTTTTTTTTGTTAAAGTAATTATAAAAAAATAATATAAATGAGTAATTAATATAAATTATAAATTACTATTTTTAATTTTAATTAATATCCATATTTTTGATTTTGATTTATTCTGATACAATTATTTATAAAATACTTTATTTTTTTATTTTAAGTAAATGTTTAAACATCAATAAAAAAAATAATATATTTTTAAAGTAATATATTAAAAAATAGAAATACTAGAAAAATAAGTTACTATCAAAAAAATAAAAATAGGCTAATATTTAATTTAAATTAAAATATTTATAAATGGGAACAAAAAATTGTTATACAATAAATGATAGAAATGATAATCGAGAAATATCAACTTCAGAGAATAAAAATAATACTGAATATTTAACAAGTGTTTCAGATTTAAATAGTAATTTATTAACAAAAAAAATTCCAAATCATTCTGAAAAATTAAAATTTATAGAAATATTAAAAAATAAATTAAAAAAAGAAAAAAATGAAGAAATAATAATAGAAGAAATGAAATTAAATGATTTTATAAATGAAATAGAAAAAAATGATAAAATAAGTAAAGTAATTACAATAAATCAAATAGAATTAAATAATATAATATATGAAAGAAAAAAAAAATTAAATAAAATACCTCCTTTAAAATTTTTAAATAAAAAAAATGAAATAGAATATTATTCAGGTACATTTGATAATAAAGGAAATCTATATGGAAAAGGAATAATGATAACAAAAGATGGAAATTTATATGAAGGTTTATTTAAAAATAATTTATTTAATGGAAAAGGTATATTTATAAATAAAGATGGAAATTATTATTTTGGTGATTGGAAAAATGGAAAATGTGAAGGTAAAGGAAAAATAATATTAAATAATAAAATATTATATGAAGGAGATTTTAAAAATAATGAAAAAAATGGAAAAGGAATAGAACATTATGAAGATGAATCAATTTATAATGGTCAATTTGAAAATAATGAAAAAAATGGATATGGAATTTATCTTTTTAAAAATAATTGTTCATATGAAGGTAATTTTAAAAATAATTTATTTAATGGAGAAGGTGAATTTAAATGGAATGATGGAAGAAGATATCAAGGAAATTTTTTAAATGGAATAATTAATGGTAAAGGTAATTTTTTTTGGAATGATGGTTCTAATTTTAATGGGAATTATAGTTTTAATATTAAACAAGGTTTTGGTATTTATTCTTTTAGTGATGGGAAAAAATTTTATGGGAATTTTATTAATAATTTACCTCATGGTAAAAGTTTTTTTGAAATTGGAAATAGAAAAATTTATACTATGTTTAGATATGGAAAACTTATTTCATGTTCTATTGATTTAAATGGTAATTTTAATCAAAATTGAAAACAGTTTTTTTTTTTTTTTCTATTTAAAAATTGTCAATTATGGTTTTTTTTTTGTAATTTTTTTATAATTTTTTCTTTTTTTTAATTTATTGTTATTTATAAATTTAATGTTTTTTTTTAGTTTTTTTTTTTTTTTTTTTTTTTTAAAACTTTTTTTTTTATATTTATTTATTTATAATATTTTTTTTATTAAATAAATTAAAAAATGATAAAATTGTAGGACAATTATTAAAAAAAAAAACATATTTTCAAATTTTGTCCTTTTAAAATTGAATATTTGAGGAAATAAAAAAATTAAATTACAATTAAAACAATATTAAATGAGTCAAAATAATGATTTTCAAGTTAATGATTTTTGTTGGGCAAAAATAAAAGGATTTCCTACTTGGCCTTCATTTATATTAGAAAAAAAAAATTCAAGATTTAAAGTTCAATTTTTAGGTGATAATAATTATTCAACTTTACAAAAACAAAAATTAACAATTTGGAATAAAGAAAATACAGATTTATTTTTATCTCAATCAAAAAAATATAAAGATTTATTTGAAGGTGCAATTTTTTTTAAAGAATTAATAGGAAAAAATAAATTATCTTTAAGTGATTATTCAGATGTTTATAAATATTGTTATGAAAAAGAAGGAAAATGGAATAAAGAAAATATTCAAAGTTTTATTGTTCAAAATAAAGAAAATAATTTTGTTTTTAATAGTGTTGATATTGATGGAAAAAGAACACCTAAAATTGTAATTAAATGTAATGATGATGATGATAATATAAATATTAAAAGTGAAAAAAAAAATATTGAAGTTAATGAAGATGATAAAAATGAAGATGATAAAAATAATGAAGATAAAAATATTTCTATTGAAAAGAGTCTTAGAAAAAATAATTTGAAAAATTATAATAATAATAAAAAAGAAAAAAAAGTTAATGAAAATTCTAATCAAAAACAAGTTACTAAAAATAACAATAATAAAAGACAAAAAAAAAATAATAATAATAAAGCTAGTAATAATAATAATCAAAATATTAATAATAATGTAGAGAAAAAAAATAATCACTTTCTTAATCAAAAAAGATATAGAATTACTAAAAGTAATAATTTTAGTATTATTGATTGTAAAAAGAAGAAACAAAATATAAAAGAAAATGAGAAGTTTTTAATTAATGAATTTATTAGAATTGGAAAAATATTATTTAATAAAAAGTAAGAATAAAAAAAATTAAATAAAACTAATATAATAATATAAAAAAATTATATTTTTATTTTTCCTTTTTTTTTTCAATATAAAAATAATATAATATTTTTATTTAAATTATTATTTCAATTCTATAAATAAATTATTTCCTTCAAAAAATAAATGTTAGATTCAACAAGAAAAAAAGTAATAATTTTAGGATTTTTCTGTTGTACTTATATATTAATTTTATCATTATTTGTACATTATGAAAATATAAATTTAGATAAATTAAAAACAATAACAAATAATTTAGACAATTCACCAATTTTAGATATTTCTTTATCTGAAAATGGAAAATGTAATAATTCAAAAAAAATGATTTTAGGACATCATAAAACAAAAATAGAACATTGTAATTGTAATGGAAAATTTCATATTGGATTTTGTACATATGAAGAATTAAGAAATGGTTGTTTAACAATAAAACCAAAAAAAATAAATAATTTATATATTTGGAAAGGAAATGAATTTTGTATTAAAACAATTAATTTATCATATTTAGATTTATTAAATAATATAATTGATAAAGATAATAATTGTAAAATTGGTTTTAAAAATTGTGGTTTTATTGATACTTTAAAAAATAAACTTTGTTTAAAAGAAAATTTAGATTGTCCAATTAATAATATTGAATTTTCAAATTCAAAATTACCTTCTAATGATAAATTAAAATATAATACTTTATTATTAAAAAATAATAAATATTTACATTTTACTAATGAAGATATTAATAATAATATTATTACTTCTTTAACTTTTTCAAAAGAAAAAAATGAATATAATCATTTTGATAAAAAAAGATATAATTTATTAGATAAAGAATTAGAAAAAAATTTATTACAAGATAATATGTTATATATTTCAGATAAAAATTATACAAATAAAAATATTGGTTTATATTCAAATACTTTTTATGGATTTAATTTAACTTTTTTAAAACATCATTATAATTTTAAATATATATTAAATGAATTAACAACTTATAGAAAAATATCAATTTTTTGGGAAACTATTATTTGTATTATAATATTAATAATATTAATAAATGAATTAATTACAATTGGAAAAAATAATGATGACAATTTTGATTTATTACAATTAATTCTTTTTAATATTATTAAATTTAGTATTTCTTGTTGTTTTTGTTATTTTACTTTAGTTGAATTTTTAAAAATAGCAAATTTTGGTTTACCTGATAAAGAAAGTGATGAAGATGTAAATAAAGTATTTAAAAATTATAATAAAAAATTAACTATTGTTTGTTTATTTGCTTTTAGTAAATTTTTAGTTAGTGTTTTATTAATAGTTGTTATTATTATTAATATTTTTGAAGGAGATTGCAAAAATTTATTTGATGGAGATAATAAAATTGAATATAATCCTCTAGAACAAACTGATGAAGAATAAAAAAATATTTTTTTTAATATAAATTATATTTTATTTAAAAAATATTAATTTTTTAATTAAAAAATACTTTTTTATTTTGATTAAAATTATTAAAATTGATTTATTAGTTAAATTTTCATTTTTAATTTAATTATTTAGAATTTAAATATATATTTTTAATAAATAAAAATTTAAAAATTGATTGGGGATTGGGGATTGGGGATTGGGCC
>JAEEGK010022917.1_pt1 | contig 13069 bp, 10 predicted proteins | sample 8958771 | NCBI WGS metagenome assembly JAEEGK01 (sample SAMN16246547, study PRJNA631951) | gut metagenome | biome: gut microbiome; feature: rumen; material: SC-attached | host: Bos | place: Iran: Karaj | collected 2018-10 | reverse complement strand
AGGAGTAATTGAAGAATTATTAAAAAACCAAGATATTCTCCAAAATCATATGGATAGATTAGATTCAGCAAATGATGATAAAGATCGAAGAATTGAACAATTAGAAAAAGAAGTAAAAATACTTAAAGAAAATCAAATAGATAAAAAATTAATTGAACAAATTCAAAATGATTTATCAGAAATAAAAGCTCATTTAAAAAAACATGATGATCAAATTGATGATTGTAAGTTATATTTTTTATATTAATTTTTTTTTATTAATAGTATATTCAAAAATAAAAGAAATAACAGATAGATTAGATTCATTTGATTCAAAAATAAACAATTTATCATCAAATATAAATCAAAATAAAGAAAATACTGATACTAAAGTAGTAACATTTGATTCATCAGCTTTAGATAAAAGTATAAAAGATCTTTGGGATGAAATACAAAAATTAAAAATTAATTTAAATAACACAAATGAAAATGTTAAAAATAATAAAGAAAAAATTGAATCAATTTTCCCAAGACTAGAAGATATAATAAAAGGATATAAAGAAGGAGATGATAATTTACAAAAACAAATTGATGCTTTGAAAAAATATATTGATGATAAAATAAAAGAATTACAAAGTCAATTAGATTTATTTATTAATACTCCATCAAAAGGTGGTTCTGGAGTAGGAACTAAAGACTTAAAAGCAATACAAGATTTAATTAAAAGATTAACTCAATTAGAAATTAGTTTTAGAGAATTTGTAGAAAAAGCAAGAATTGATGATTTATGGAAAGAAATTGATAATTTAAAAACAAATAAAGCAGATATAAATTATGTTGATGATAAATATAATGATTTATTAAATCAAATAAATAATATATTAAATAAAATAAATGAATTAAATGAAAAGGATAATGAACAACAAGAAGAAATTGATGATTTAAGAAAAAAATTAGAAGATTTATATACTTTAATTCAACAACTTCAAAATCAAATAAATAATATTCATCCAATAACACATGATCAAGAAACACAAAAACCAAATATTGATTTATCACAATATGTATCATTAATAATGTTTAATGATTATAAAAAAGAAAACAATGATAAATTTGATAAAATATTTGCAGAATTAGATAGATTAAAAAAATTAATAGATGAACTATTTGAATTATTAAAAAATAAAGCAGATTTAAGTGATTTAGAAGATTTAAAAAATTTCCTTCTTCAAAAAATAGATGAATTAGCAATAGCATGTAATAAGAAATTTGCAGATAAAAATGAAACAGCAAAAAATTTCCGTTATTTAGAACAACAAATTAAGAAAATATTAGCAATGTTATTAAATAAAAAAGATGATCATGGAGATAATTGGTTATTAGCAAAAAAACCATTAAATGGTTTTACTTGTGCATCATGTGAAGCATATATAGGAGAATTAAAAGATAATGGACAATATATTCCTTGGAATAGATATCCTTTAAGAGATCCAAATGAGAAATTATATAGAATTGGAAATGGATTTTCTAAAATGTTACAAATGTTAAATTTTGATAATGTTGATTCTTCAAATTCTCCTCCAAGAGGAAATCAAACTTCAACTAATTTTTTTAAAGCTAATAATGTTAATGTTAATCCTAATGCTAATAATGATAATAATAATAGTAATGAAAAAGGAAGATTTCAAAGTGCTTATTATAGAAATAAAAATGTTAATAATTTACAACAAAATAGTAATGCTCAAGGTAATAATTCTATTGAAGAAAATTCTAAAATTAATAATATTCATAAGGATAATTTACCTAAAATTAAAAAGAAAAATATTAATGATGGATTTGATTCTTCTGTTGGTGATGCTGGGAATGAAGATGATGGTCCTAAAATTATGAAAGTTTTTAAAAAAGGAAAAAAATAAATTATTTTTTATTATTTTATTTTTTTTGATTATTAAAAAAAAGAAAATCTTTTTTTTTGAATTTTATTTAAGTTATAAGAAAAAAAAAATATATTTTTTAAATAATATGTTATTAAGTTTTATATGGCTTATCATTTTTAATATTATATATTCAGAACAAACATTCATTAAAGTAGGATTAGCTTTTCCTTTTAAAGATGCATTTTGGAGTGATTATGAAGAAAAATTTAGGAACATTTCTATTGAATTCCAAAGAAATAATACAACTTTTGAGTTTATATCACGTTATAGTGAACAAAGTATAAGTATCCAACAAGCAGATGTTGAATTTTTATTATCACAAAAAATAAATGTATTAATTATTGTACCCCAAGATGCAAAAGCATCAAAGAATATAAAAAAATATTGTGATTTAGTAAATATTAAAATAATAGCATTTAATAGAATAATTTCAGATGTACCAATTGATGCATATGTAGCACCAAATTTTACCAAAGTCGGTGAATTACAAGCTGAATTTATTATACAAAATAAAAATAATACAACTTCTAACAATTTACTAATAATGAAAGGACCAGAATCAGATAAAAATTCAATTTTATATTTTAATGGTTCATTCAATTATATAAAAGATAAAGATAAAGAGGATTATTTTAACATTATAATATTAGAATTAGATAAATGGGATAAAGAGGAAGCAAAAGAAAAATGTAGAAAATATATTGATGATAATATAGGTTCTATTATTGCTGCTAATGATGATATTGGAAAAAGTTGTATTGAAGTATTAAATCCAAATAATAATAAAACGATTTTTATGTCAGGTCATGATAATGCAAGTGAAGAAGTAAAAGAATTATTTAAACTAATGGAGGATAATTTTATGACTGTTGATATGAATCAAGATTTATCTGTTTACGAGGCATTAAAAGTTGCTAAAAATATTGGAGTTAATATGCCAATTAATTTTAATAATGTGATCTTAAATGGTAATTATGAAGTTCCTTATATTTTAGTAGAAGTTAAAAATTATACTTATAACGATTATTTAGAAAACCTAAATTCAAAAAATAATAAAATTAAACTTGATTTATAATATAAATAATATTATTTACAATTAAAATATTATTATTTAAATAACAATTTTTTTTTTTTGCTTTTAAAAATGAACAAAGAAAAAAATAAAAATAATAATAATGATGCAGTATGGTCAGATAGTAATTCTGAAACAGAAAATAAAACATCAGAAGAATTATTTCAAACATTTGTAAAAGTAAAAGAATATTTTAATCCACTTCCAAAACCAGAAGATATAATAGAAGAAGGTGAAATTGTACCAGAAACTAAATTCACTTTATTAAATCATAAAAAATATAGAGAAGATAATACAAACTTAAATGAAAATAATTAATAATTTAAGTATTATTATTATCAAATACATTAATAAATTCTCAATAATAACTTTTATTATTTCTTTTATAAATTGAAATATTTAATAAAAATATTTTATTATTTTTTTCATTGATTGTAATCTTATTAATTTTTTTCTTAATAATAAATAAATTATTATCATTTTTTCTAATTTAAAAATATATACTATTTAAATGAAAAATTTTTACATTTTTTATTTGATTAATTCACTCAATAATGAAAATTAAAAAAATATATAATATTAAATAAAAAATATAAAATAATTAATTTAACATAAATTATAATTATTAATTAAATTTAACTACAACAACCTACATTATTATCATCATTTTCATTTTTTAAATTATCTAACTTAATATTTCCATCAATAGATTTTTTTCTATTAGTTTTACAATAATCTTTACAAATAGTTTCAAATAACTCAACAATTCCTTCTCTAGTAACAGCACTAGTTTCAAAATATTTAACATTACAACTTTCAGCAAAATTTTTTCCTTCATTATATGTAACAATTCTTTCATCATTTAAATCAATTTTATTTCCAACAATAACTTTCATTACACCAATTTTTGCAAATTGACGAATATTATTCATCCATTCTTTAATATGTTCAAATGAAGTTTGACTAGTTACATCAAATACAATTATTATTATATGAACTGCTCTATAATATGATGTTGTCATTGAACGATATTTTTCTTGACCTGCTGTGTCCCATAATTGTAATTTAATATTCTTATTATCTAAATTTAATTTTATATTTTTTAAATCTAAACCAACTGTATTTAAACTTTTTTCTGAAAAATTTTTATCGAGATATTTTCCTATTATTGTTGTTTTACCTACATTTGAATCTCCAATTAAAATTGCTTTTATTGTTAAATCATTTTCATCTTTTTTATTATCCATATTTTTTTTTTATAATTATATTATATTATTATTTAATATATTATATATAAATATTTTTATTATATTTTATTTTTTCTTAATTTATTATTTGTTATTATTAAATTATAAAGTGATTTTTTTAATGGGATGCATGCTGGGATTATCAAATGATAAATTTATTGATATTAATTCATTAAGTAATGAACAAAAAAATCAACATATAATTATTCAAAATCAACAACAAGATTTTAATATTTTTTTATCTAATGAAATGTCATCAATTAATAATACAGTTCAAACAATAAATAAAAGTAATTCAAATGGAAATTCTAAACCACTTCATAGTAAAAAAATAACTTTTTATAATGATAATAATAAAAGTGAGAATAATTCATTTCATAATAAAACAAGTCAATTGATGAAATCTCAAAGTATAATAGATTCAAAAGAATATTTATCTCAAACTTTATTAATAATGAAATTAAAAAATGAATCTGATATTGAATTTGATAAAATAACAATAACAAATACTTCTTTAGTAAGTGAAACAAAAAATATAAATATAATAAAAGAAGAATTAAGAGACAAAATTTTTACATTTGGAAGTTCAATTGTAAGTAAAGAAGATAGTATATTTTTTAAAGGAATAGATTATAAAATTGAAGATTCAAATATTAAACCACATCAATTTAACATAGAATATGAAGATGGAAAATTTTATATAAAAGATTGTAAAGAAGGAAATGGAATATTTTTAAAAATAAATCCTAAATTATTAATAAATGAAAATAATAATAAATTAATATTTATGTTTAATAGTTTATTAACATTAAAAACAGAATTAAAAATAATGACAATGAAATTTATAATATATTATAAAAATAAAAGATTTAAATATGATTTAAATGAAAAGAAAATAATAAAAGTTGGAAGAAGTGATGAATGTGATATAATAATAAGTGAACAAGCAGGAGTAAGTAGAGTTCAAATGAGTTTTGTTTATAATGATAAAACAAATGAATTTTATGTTTATGATGGAAATGTAATTAATGAATCTGGTAATGGTAATAAGCAATCTACAAATGGTGTTTGGTTACTTATTAATAAAATGGAAATTTTCGATGAAATGATAATTAAAACTGGAATGACTAGAATTGTTTTTGAGTTAAAAGGGATATAAATTTTTTTTTTGTATTTTTTTTATTTGGTAAAATTGTTATTTTTTTCTATAGTATATTTTATTTTTATGCTTTATTAGTATTTTATAATGTAAATTGGAAAATAAAATGTGTATATTTGAATAAAATAATGTTTTTTTATTTTTAAAATAAAAATATTTTTCAAAAATAAATTAAAAAAATAAAAAAAAATTTTCCTTTATCAAAAATAAATTAAAATTTAAAAAAAATGTTTTATTATCCTATAATTTTATTACCAGCATATTGTAATCTACCAGAAATTATTCTATTACCATTAACTAAACAATTGTTAAATGTTTTATTATAATGATGATGATTATTTGAATGTGAAATAATATTTTTTTCTAAATTAGTATTTCCTAAATTATAACTTTTAGTAGTATAAGGATTATGATTAATTAAATTATCTCTTTTATTAATTATATTTTGAGAAGATAATAATAATTTTTTATCATCTTCAATTGGTTGTTTTTGTTCAATTAAATCATAATTATTTAATTGTTTTAAATATTCAGGATTAATATTTTTACCTTCTTTTTCCATTAAATAAGTTTCATATTCTAATCTTTCATATTTTGACATTTCATTTAAATTAATATTTTTATTCTTTTTAATATTTGAATTTACATCATTAAAAGATTCTATATTTGAATTTATTTCATTATTTATATTTTCTTTTTTATTCATATATTCTAAATATTTATTATTATCATTTATATTTTCAATATGTTTAATTTGTTGATTTAATTTTTCATTTTCATTTAATATAATATTATTTTGATTAATTGGAATATTAGAATTATTAATTTGATTTAATTGTTGATTTAATTCTTCATTATTTATTATTTCTTTATTATTTATTATTTTTTCATTTTTATTATATTCTTCTTCATTTAATTTATTATTTTTATTTTTTTCTAATTCATTTAAATATAAATTATATTGTCTTTCACTTTCTTTTTCATAATCTTTATTATTAAAATAATTAATTTGTTTATTATTTAAATCTCTTTGTTCTAATATTAATTTATTATAATTTTTATTATATTCTATTTCTCTATTTATTCTATCTTCATTATTAATTATTTTATTATTTAAATTATTATTTCCATTTACTTTCATATTAATTAAATGTCCTCTCATTTCTTTTTCTTTATTCATTATTAATTTATTTTTTAATCTTAAATATTCTTCATATTCTTCAGGAGTAAATCCAATACTTTCATTAGGTAATTGTTTACCTAAATATGTATTTTTATAACATGAATTAGGAAATTTTTGATTTGGATTACAAAAACCTATATTTTAATATAATTTATTTATACCTAATATATTATTATTTATAATATTATATCCATTATAATTTATATTTCTATTATTATTATTTATATTTTGAAATCTAATTTGATCAGTTGTTAATGAAGAATCATTTTGTTGATATTTATTATATTCTATTTCTCTATTTTCTTGTCCTATTTTTCCTGATATATGATCTACATATATTTTCTTTTTCTCTATATTTGGATTTTTATTATTATTTTCTTCAAATTTCTTTGATAAATATTTAAATTCTTCTTTTTGACGTTTTAATTTATCATATTTTTTTCTCTCTTCATCATTAAAATATCGATCTAAAAAATTTAAATTTGGATCTATATTTTTATCAGTATATTCTAATACTTCTTTATTTATTCCTATTTTTAATAATGGATCTGGTTTCTTTTTTATTGGAAAATATGGACGATTTCTTATCATATTTAATTTTTAAAAATTAAAATATATATTAAATAATATATTAATAAATTTAAATTAATTTTTTTTACCTATATAAAAACAAAATATTATTATAATAATAATATATATCATTAATAAGAATTTTTATAATTCAATTATTCAAAATTAACATAAAATTATTAATGATTGATGTTTTCTTTATTGTTAAATTTTTCTATATTAAATATTTATGTTAATATATTAAATATTAAATAAGTTTTAAATTTTAAAATATTAATATTTTTAAATAATGATTTCACTGTTCTTCTTCCTTTTCTCTTTTCTTTTTATTCTTCTTTTTTTTCTTATGTTTCTTTTCAATATTCTCATCATCTTGATTTTCATTATCTTTCTCATTTTCTTCAACTTCTTTTTTATCATCTTCTTCATTATCATCATCATTTTTAATATCTTCATTTTCATTTTCATTTTCTTCTTCTTCATTTTCATGAAAAGTAACAATACCATATTGAATTAAAATTTTTTCAAACTTTCTAATAAAATTTTCATAATTATTTCTAGCAAAATATAAAGTCTTTACTTTATAATCATTTTCAGCAATCATAAATTCTAAATTAACAACAATATATTCTTCTTCAGTATCATATTTAATATTTTGACAATCAAATAAAGAATATTTATTTCCAATTCTTCTTATATTTGGTTTATTTTTATCATAAATTTTATCTTTAATCATATAAAGAAATGTCTCATTTAAAAAAGCAAAATAAGGAATTTGTGTAATTTTTGGACTTTTAAAACCTAAATTTGAAAGAAAACTTCCTTTTTCTTTTATTTTTAAAAAATTAAAAACTTCATATTTTGAAATATCTATGTTACTTCCTTTATAAAATATTCTATGACAATATGTGTTTGGATCTATTTCTGGTTCTTGATAAAATGAATTAATTGTGTTATTTGATGTTTTATTTGTTGAAATTTCTTCTAAATTTTCTTCTTCTTTTTTTTCTTCTTTTATATTTGAATTATCTTTTTTTTCTTCTTCTTTTATTATATTTTCCTCTTTTTTTTCTTCTTTTGACATTATATTATTTAAATTTTCTTTTCTATAAAAAAAAAATATAAAAAATAATTTTATATAAAATAACTATATAATTTTTTTATTTTTTCTATATAAATTTACTGAATTCTTTCCAATAATAATATAAAATAAAATAAATTCCATAATAAAATGATAAAAAACATAAAATTTATTTTGTATTATCACTAAATCTTTTAACAGAATTAAACATTCTTTTCAAAATACAATGTTCAGTAGAAGTTAAAGTATTTTCATGTAAAGCTCTTCCATAATGACAACCACATTCACAATCTTCTTTAGTAATCATAAAAGCAATCATAAAAGCCATTTTTAAATTCATAAACTGATAAGTTTTTTGTGCAACATTATTTTTATTATTTAAAGGATCAACAATAATTAATTCATGTGAATTAGGACCAAAATTTAAAACAGAATCTTTATCAAGAATAGGAGTATTATTATTATCTTTAATAGGATAAGTTAAAATAACATATTTATTAAAATCAAAATAAATTCCATAATGACCTAAAAAACCATGAAAAGTTTTACCAATAATATCAACTTCTTCATCTTGTAAATTATTATTATCTCTTTTACTTTGAATATATGAAACAACCATTAAAATTAAACCATATGAACTTAAACCACCAAAATTATTATTATTTAAATTAGCATTTTTTAAAATTGTTTTTAAAGCAAGAACTAAAGGTAATAAAACATTATATTCTTTTAAATAACTTTTAACTAAATTAACACATTTTAAACCATAATGTTTATCATCTTGTACTGAAATATTCATATGAATAGAACCAAATTCACTAGTTGTTATTATTTTAATAGTTGGAATTGGTGAATTTTCTAAATATTTCATTGAATAAATCCATAATTTTCCTCTAAAACCAAATAAAACATTTCCTAAAACAGATTTTACTTGATTTATTGTTTGATTTCTATTTATTAAAACAATATCTAAATCACTCCAAGGTAATGATAATCCTGTGGCATATGATCCATATATTTTCACTTCATAAGTTTTTAAAACATCATTTACTATTGTTTGAACATTAAATATTAATTTGTCTATTATTACTTTTTTTACTTCCATTTGTTCTTGTATATATTTTTGATAGTCTAATAAATCTTTTTGTAATATGTGTGTTATGAAATTTTCTTCGTATTTTGCTGGTTGAAATTTTAATTCTTGATATTCTTTTGGAGATAAATTTTTTTTTGATATTATTGTGTTTTGACTTTCTGGTATTTTTGATATTAGTTCGTTTTTTTTTGTTATTAAATCATTTATTTGATTATCATATTGATCACTTATTTTTTTTAAATTTGATAATTCTTCTTCTTTTCTATTTAAAAATAATTTTTGGTCTTTTAATACTTTTTCACTTTCTAATTTTTGATTTTCTAATGATTTTATTTTTTCGATTTTTTCATTTAATTGATTTTTTAATTGTTGTAATTGTAATTCTAGTTCATATGATTTATCTGTTAAATCTAAACATAATGTTGGAGTGTTTGATATTCTTATAAAATGATTTAATTTATTAAATTCATCAATTGAACCAAAAGTATTATTATTATTATTATTATAATTGTTTCCAGAAATAAATTCAATTGGTATTTGAATATTATATCCATTTTTTTTTGTTATTTTTGTAGAAAGTTTATTTTTTAAATATTCTAAATTTTTTTGAGTTAAAATTAATTTTTTATTATTATTATTATTATTGTTATTATTATTCATGTTGTTAATAAATAAATTTTCATTTTGATTACCTGGTATCATATTTTGAACAGGTAAATTTAAATTATTATTTTGATACATTTGAATATTTGGAGCCATACTTAAATTACTAACAGATTCCTTTTCTTTATCATCATCATTCATTTCTCCAGCATCACTTGAATTAACAGAATTATCATAATTATTTATTATAGGTGAAGTTATTTGTTGATTAATATTATTATTATTCATATTATTATTAATATTATTATTAATATTATTATTAATATTAGTAATAAGAGGATTATTCATATTATTATTAATATTATTAAGATTATTATTATTAATATTATTAAGATTATTATTATGATTATTATTAAGATTATTATTAAGATTATTAAAATTATTATTAATATTATTATTAATATTTGCTGTTGGTGCAACATTCATATTATTTTGGAATTTATTTATTTTATTATTATTGTTATTCACGTTTTTGATTTTATAATAATTATGAAATAAATCAATTATTTCATTTATTCCTTTTGCTTTTGCAATTCCAAAAGCTTTTATATTAGAATTATTTACTTGATCAACATTTACCATAGGATTATTTAATAGCATTCTTACAATTTCAAAATGTTTATTTTGAACAGCTAAATGAAGTCCAGTGTCACCTCTAGGTTGAGTTTGGAAATTAACATTAACCATATTTTCTAAAAGTATTCTTACAAAATTATTTAATCCTTTTACACAAGCTAAAGTAAAAACAGAATGTATTTCATATGAATTATTAATTTCTATTTTAGTTATAGAATTTATATCAGCTTTTTCTTTTAATAATAAATTAAATATTTCTGTATTATCATTAATATTATAAAAAACTGAATATATAATAGCATTTTTATTATTACCATCATTTTGATTTATATCATTTTGAAAATTAAGTATTTTTTTTATAAATTCAATATCATTTGCCATAAAACCAAACATTAATAAAGTAAAATTTTGATGATTAAAAACAAAAGTTTCATTAACATTAATACCTGAATAAAGAAAAATTTCTAACATTTGATAAAATATTGGATTTTTTTGATATTTTTCTAATAAAAATAATAATCCTTTTTGGAGAATATGTTTTGAAATATGATTTATATTTATATATTGATATAAATCATTTATGTTATTAGTTTCTATTAAATTTCGAATTTCATTTGTTTGATTTATTATATCTTCTTCTTTAAAATTTTGAACATTTTGAGTTTGTTCATTTTGATTATATTGGATTTGAGGAAAGTTTCTATTTTGAATTAATGAAATTTGATTTTGAGTTAATTGTTGACTTGATGTATTATTCATTTGTTTTTGATTCATTTGTGACATTAAATTAAGGATTTTATTAATTTATTCAATTAATTTATATAAAATATATATGATTTTTTTTAAATAATAATTATTAAAATTATTTTTTATAAATCACATTAAATCTTATAATATAAATATATAATAAAATGGACAATTATAAAAAGAATAATATATAAAAATTTATTATATATAATAGAAATAATTTATTTTAATTATAAAAATTGAAAAATTTTGAAAAAATTCCATTATTATTCTGATTTTTAACAGGTTTTCTTTGTTTTAATCTTTCAACAACATCATCAGAAACTAATTCAAAACCTTCATAATCTTCGTTTCCAATATATAAATTTTTAATTTTAATATTAGCAATACAAACAATATCTAATAATAATTCTTGTATACCATCATTAGTTTTAGAAGAAACAGTTCTACAAATAACTTTACTTTTAGGAAAAATTTTTTTTATTTCTTCTACTTTATTATTTAACATTTCATCATTAATAACCATTTTATCAATTAAATCAATTTTAGTTCCAATTAATCCTATCATTAAAGGATTTCCAATTTCTCTTTTTATTATTTTAATGTATTTATTTTCAATATTATTAAAAGAATCTTTATTAGTAATATCAAATACTATTAAAATTATATCTGAATCTCTATAATAATTTTGATTAAAAGATTTAAATTTATCTTGTCCTGCACAATCAATAAAATATAATTTTATTTTGTCATTTGTTCCTTGAGAAACAGTTTTAATTTCAAAATTTGTTCCTGCCATTAAACAACCATTATAATTTTTTTCTAAAAATCTATTTAAAATTTCTGATTTTCCTGTTAATGAATCACCAATTAATAAAACTCTAATTAAATCAGGTTGTTCATCATTATTATTCATTTAAGTATTTAATTAAATTTTTTTATATATATATTTTTTATTTTTATTATTTAATATTATGTTTTTTTTATTTTTTAATAAATCATAATTTATTTGATATAATTTTCACTTTTTCATATCAAAAAACTAAATTATATTATATATTAAAAATGTCAAACACAGAAGTTGAAAAAATATATCAATATATATTAAAAAAAGTTTCTAGTCCAGAATTTAGAAATCCAATAAAAAATTTCATAGATGAAAATTGTACTTATTTTTTAGATGTAGATGAAAACACTTTTCAACAAGGAGGTTTATTTAATGAATTTGTAATGTTAGTAGATAATCTTTTAGAGAAATTATGTTCTGATTCAAAAATTTCAGAAGAAATGTTTTTATTAGCAGCAAAAAAAGGATTAGAAGATGAAAAAAATAAAAAATATTTTGAACAATTAATTGCATTTAATAATTATAATTATTTCAAATCAATGATGACTAAAAGACATTATCAAATTATTTTACTTGCAGAAAAAGAAATGGAAAAAAATGAAAAAAATAAAAAAGCAGCAATTGAAGCAAAAAAATCACAAAAAGTTCAAAAAAAAATAGTTGATAAAGAATTAGAACAAGCAATTAAAATGTCTTTAGCTTTAGAAGATGAAAAAAGAAGAATTAAAGCAATTGAAGAAGAAGATTTAAAAAGAGCTATTAAATTAAGTTTAGAAGAGCAAAAAAAGAAAAATAATTTACCGAAACCTGTTGATAAACAACCTGAAGAACAAAAAAAAAAAGTTAATAAATTTGAAAAAAAAGTTGAAGAAAAAATAGAAGATAAAAAAGATGAAAAAAAAGATGAAAAAA
>JAEEGK010022916.1_pt1 | contig 13070 bp, 9 predicted proteins | sample 8958771 | NCBI WGS metagenome assembly JAEEGK01 (sample SAMN16246547, study PRJNA631951) | gut metagenome | biome: gut microbiome; feature: rumen; material: SC-attached | host: Bos | place: Iran: Karaj | collected 2018-10 | reverse complement strand
TTTCACGGCCAACCTGTCTAACCAAGTTGGTAAAAATACTTTCTGTTGTGATATGTGCCTTGTCAATCTCCATTAGCATGGTTTGAGTGTAATTGAACATGTCCACATATTCAGTTTCCAATGGAGTTGTAGGGAAGTATTTAGTACCTATGCTTATGATTTCATGTTTTGTAACTAATGAAATAAGCTTTCTTATAATACTATGTTCAGCCATATTTTACCTCCTTTTAGTTTTTTAAATATCAATAAATTGTTAAGCATGAATCGTTAAATATCATAAATCGAATTGTAATGAATCCATTAGATAGGATTTTAAAAAATATAAATTGAAAGATTAGGTGATTAATCCTTATCTTTCTTTTTCTTGGAATTCTTTTCCAGATAGATTTCAAACTCACCTGGCTTTTCAAGAATCATGTTAGGCTTGACTGAAACGAATGGGAACTTCCAGGAACCTAATCTGCCTGCAATTGTACTTGCAATGTTTCTTGAATTCTTCTTAATGAAGACTTCATCATAGGTGTTTGTTTGAATTTCAATGTTGTATGGAGGATTGTCTTCCACCTCATCAGTCAAGACGATGTTCAATCCAAAGTAGCCTGGCTTGATGAACAAGTCATTTCTAACTGCAATGAGTGGCTTGTGAACCAATCTCAATCTATCCGCTACAGTTACTGAAATGTTACCTGCATCCTTTACAGCAGCCTTATAGTCTTTTGGATGAACAAGAACAAAGATCACATATGGAACTGATGTTTCAACATCATCCACCATTTCCATAACCTTGTCAAACATTGGCAATTTGGAGAATATTCCTTCTATTTTTGAGGAAACGTTATCCTGTTCAGACTCATCAAGCAAGAGAATGGCTTGCTTTGCAACATTCAATGGAGTGAATTTGGTTGTTTCCTTTCCTTTGTAGACAACCCAACGTTTTCTTTCAAGCTCATTCAATGTTTCATCACAGATGTTCTGCAAGAGATTCTTGACCTTCTTAGGCTTTTTGGCCTTTCCCATAACCAATTCATTGTCCTGAATTGAAAATGGAATCCTTATGCTGTTGATGTCTGGGAATTCAGACATGAAATCCCTGAACTTGTCATTGGACAATACCTTTGCATCCTCTTCATAAGCCAAGTCAAGAATGTAATGGTCTGCAATGGTTCCTACAGGAACCTCATCAATGATTCCATCATTAACCAATCTGACAAAAGTCTCTTTATCATCTATATTATGACGTAAGGAAGCGTCCGCTATGATTAAAAAGTCATGACCTTCTTCTTCCAATGCCTTAACAGCCAAGGTAATGTTCTTTAATTTAGCCTTTGCGCCTTCCTCTTTATGAAAATGTGCAACATTTGCAGCATCAATAATAACTTTCAAGATATCACCCTTCAAAAGTTTATTTAATTATAATTATTTTAATGAATGATTTAATTCTCGTTTTAATTCTTGCTTTTCAATCTAAATACAAAAATACTAAAAATATCCTTATTGACATTTTTCTTATTTAATATTTTCGTATTAATATTTTATACTATAAATATATATTAGTAATAAAATATTTAAATCTTTTCGACTCATAGAAAAATAATTTAAAGAAATGATTTTAGAAAAGATAGATAGTGTAGAATCTGTAAAAACTAAGAAAATAATAAAAAATGCAAGGTAAAACTGTTAAAAAAAGAAACAAAAAACTGGAAAAATAGTAAAAAATGCTATAAAAATAAATAAAAAAATAAAAAAAGAAAAGAATTATTTGGATTGAGCAGCTTCAGCTGCCTTTAATTCTTTTTTGGATCTTCTTACAAGATCTCTTAAAGCGTTTGAAACATTTGGAGGAACAGATCCCTCTTCCTTGTTTAAAATCACTTCAGAAATAATGTTAGAAAGAACGAATATTGCATGTTTGTGCTCTGCTTTTGTTCTGTGAATGTGATGAGGACTTATATTTAACGCAAGGTAATCGTCAAAGAACTCATGAGCAGAGTTATCAGTGTCTAAATATTTTAAAACATATACTAAAAATTGATGTAATTGAATCATTTCATCCTTATACATATAATACCTTTCCTATATTTTAAAATTGTAAAAATAAAATCTGACTTAGTTAAATTATTATTTAACTTAATCATTAAACACATAACAAACATAAAAATAAGCTATAAAATATGAATTCACCACAAATACCAAGAGATTTATATACTCTTTTTAGGATTTAAAATACTAACAACAAAATCCCCTATATAAACCCCAATAATGAACTACCTAAATTACATACTCAAATTTATTTTGTTAATGTTATTTTAAACATGATTGTATTTAAAATTTATGTTTAACTATATAAATTTTTATATTTAATTCTTTGTATCAAAAATATATAAACCTTTGTGTTGAATTGGAATTCAAAGCAAGTTTTTTTAATAAAATTTAGATTATTTCTAATAAAAATTTCTGAAAAATAGACAAACTACTACTTAACTAAATTAAACAAATGGAATTTTTAAACAGTTAAAATTATTGAAAAATGTGAGATCTCATGAAAAATCAGCGAAATTTGCTCTAAAAATAAAAGAATTTTATATTATTATTAATAATGTATATAAAATATAAAAAATATATTTAATTATGTTATAAATTATGCATCGGATATATCATAAGACAAGATGCATAAGAACAACAAATGAAATTATAATAATTTTATTTAGTTTATTTTTATTTAGTAAGAGTGGTAGAATGGAAATTCTAAAATATGATAAGGAAACTGCAAATGATTTAATCAAAAGGTCACAAGCAGATATCAGTGAAGTCCTGAATATAGTTTCAGACATCTTAAAGGATGTTAAGGAAAACAAGGACGAAGCTGTAAAAAGATATACTGCAAAGTTTGATAAGGCAGAATTGGATGATTTGCAGGTTTCAGAAGATGAAATCAAAGAAGCTTACGATAATTTGGATAAGAATCTTATTGAAGCGCTTAAAAGAGCATCTGGAAACATTGAAAAATTCCATAAGGCTCAGATTCCAGAAGAATGGTTTATGGAAGTGAACACTGGAATCACTGCTGGACAGATCATCAGGCCAATCAACAGTGTTGGCTGTTACATTCCAGGAGGAAGAGCTGCTTACCCTTCATCTATTTTAATGGAAGTAATTCCTGCAAAAATAGCTGGAGTGGAAAGAATCATCTGTTGCACACCTCCAGGACCTGACGGCAAGATAATGGATGCAATCCTTGTTGCTGCAGACTTGGCTGGAGCAGACGAAATCTACAAATGCGGCGGATCTCAAGCTATTGCTGCAATGGCTTATGGAACTGAGTCAATTGAAAAGGTCGAAAAGATTGTAGGTCCTGGAAACGTATTCGTTACCGGAGCAAAAAAACTTGTTTACGGTGATGTGGATATCGAATTCCCTGCAGGGCCATCTGAAGTATTAATCTTGTGTGACAGTACCGCAATTCCAGAGTATCTCGCTCATGACTTCTTATCTCAGGCAGAGCATGACCCTGAAGCATCATGCTTCTTGGTAACTGATGATGAGGAAATAGCTAATGCTTCAAAAGATTTGATTGAAGAATTTGCAAAAGAGGCAGAAAGACGTGAAATAATCGAAGAGTCTTTAGAAAAGCACGGACATATTATCCTATGTGAAAATATGGAAGATGCTATTGACTTTACAAATACATATGCTCCTGAACATTTAATCATATGCACTGAAGATGATGCATCTGTTCTTGACAGGATTAAAAATGCAGGTTCCATTTTCTTAGGCAAGTATTCTCCAGTTGCTGCTGGTGACTACGGTTCCGGTACAAACCATGTTTTACCAACAGGAGGCGGAGCAAAAATGTATTCCGGTCTTTCAACTGAAGCATTCCTTAAGAAACCTACTGTTCAGACCCTAACAAGGGAAGGAATAGAAGAGCTTTCCAAAACAGTGATTCCAATAGCTGAATATGAAGGATTCTATGCACATGCAAATTCAGTGAAAGTGAGATTGGATAAAAAGTAATTAAAAAAACTAAGTTTAAATAAATTAAAGAAATAATATAATTATTATAATTAAAGCAATTATTATGTTTATTATAATTAAAAATTTATTATAATTAAAAATTAACAAAATTAAATTGTAAATATAATCGAGGCGATTAACGTGGATTATTTATTAGGCGACTTAAGAAGAACTCATTATTCAAAAGACGTAAACCCAGATATCAGTGGGGAAGAAGTCCTTATCATGGGTTGGGTACATGAAATAAGAGATTTAGGTGGAATCATCTTTGTAATCATCAGAGACAGAGATGGATTAGTGCAAATCACTGCACCAAGTAAAAAGGTAGATGCAAGCATCTTAGATGATTTAAGAGCACTCAGAAAAGAATCTGTAGTGGCTATTAAAGGTACTGTACAAGATGCAGGAAAAGCACCAAACGGTGTTGAAATCATTCCAGCTGAAGTAATTATCCTTAACCCTGCTAAACAGCCATTGCCAATGGACCCTACCGAAAAGGTAAAGGCTGAAATCGATACAAGATTAAACTCAAGATTCTTGGATTTAAGAAAAGCAAATGTAAGCTCTATCTTCAAGATAAAAGCTAACATGTTCAAAACCGTTCGTGACTACTTCTATGAACAAGGCATGATTGAAATCAACACTCCTAAGCTTGTAGCATCCGCTACTGAAGGAGGAACTGAACTTTTCCCAATCACTTACTTTGAAAAAGAAGCATTCCTCGGCCAATCTCCACAATTATACAAACAGATGATGATGGGTGCTGGATTTGACAAGGTATTTGAAATCGGACAAATCTTCAGAGCTGAAGAGCACGACACATTAAGACACTTGAACGAAGCTGTTTCCATTGACTGTGAAATCTCCTTTGCAGACGATGTGGATGTAATGAAAGTATTGGATGGAATGATCACTGCAGTACTCAAATCCACTAAGGAAAACTGCGCTAAAGAATTGGAAATCTTGGAATACGATTTAAGCGCTATCCCTGAAGGACCATTCCCAGAAGTGAAATATGATGATGCTGTAGATATAATCAATTCCAAAGGAATCGATATGGAATGGGGAGAAGACTTATCCAGAGAAGCTGAAAAAGCTTTAGGAGACACTCAAGAAGGTTTCTACTTCTTAACCGATTGGCCATCAGCTATCAAGCCATTCTATGCAATGCCTTACGAAGACACTCCAGAAATCAGCCATGCTTTCGACTTGATGTACAAAAACCTCGAAATCTCATCAGGTTCCACAAGGGTTCACCAATACGACCTTTTAGTGAAACAAATGGTTGAAAGAGACTTAAACCCAGATGGATTCGGAAGTTACTTGAAAGCATTCGAATACGGTATGGCTCCTCATGCTGGTTGGGGTGTAGGTGCTGACAGATTAGCTATGGTATTAACCGGTGTTGAAAACATTAGGGAAACTGTACTCTTCCCAAGAGACAGACACAGATTAACTCCATAATTAATAAAAAATTATAAAATTAATTAAAAAACAATAAATAAGGAATTTCCTTATTTATTAAATTTAATTTTATATAAAAAACCACTATTTTTAAACTCATTTTACTAAATTTTAACAAACTATTTTAAAAATTGAATTCAAGGTAATAATATGCAGGAATATAAGGTAGCAATTATAGGAGGAGGGCCAGCAGGAATGATGGCTGCAATAAGGGCAGCGCAGGTTTTAGGCCCAAAAACTGTATGCATAATAGAAAAGAATGATAGCTTAGGAAAAAAGCTTCTCATGACTGGAGGAGGACGCTGCAACATTGCAAACAGCACACCGATTCATGATCAATTGAACTATTACAATAAGAACAAGAATTTCCTTAAGCATGCATTGTACACTTTGCCTCAAGAAAAACTGCTTGAAATATTTGAAGAGAAAGACCTTGAATTCCACATTGAGGACAAGAAGAGAATCTTCCCAGACAGTGAAGATGCACAGGACATTTTAGATATTTTAGAAGAATATCTTGAAGAATTGGAAGTGGATATACATACCAATTGTCCAATTAATGCAAATGATATTGAACATGAATTAAATGAAAGGATGGAACCAGTATTCTTAATAGAAAATGATAAGATATCATTAAATGCATCAAAGATTGTAGTATCTACAGGAGGCATCACATACCCATCTACAGGGTCCACTGGAGATGGATATAGAATAGCTTCAAGGATGAATCATACCATTACTGACATCAAGCCAGGACTTGTTTCATTCAATGTAGATGACTTCCTGCTTAGAAGCCTAAGCGGACTCACATTAAGTGATGTTGAACTTTCATTCAAGGACAAGAAGAAAAAGGTTTCTGTCAGAGGTGATGCATTGGTAAGTCACTTTGGATTGACTGGCCCTGCAGTGATTGACTTAAGCAATCTATTGATTGAAAAGTCCAAGTTTACAATTTTAGATGATGCCTTAAACCAAAAAAGCGATGATGAGATTGAAAAGCTTGAATTGTTTACAGATAAAATCAGCATTGACTTCACTCCAGACTTGACTGAGGAAGAGATAAAGGAACAAATCACTAAAGACACCCCGGACAATGGAAAGATGTCCATCAAGAACTATTTGAAAAGGTTCCTACCAACTAACTTCATTGATTATTTCCTTATGAAAATCAATATCAGCCCAAGCAAGACAATGGCTAACATCACTAAAAAGGACAAGAACAATATAGCTGAAAACCTTAAGAGACATCCTATTGTAATAGAGTCATTGGAAATGGATCTTGCAAAGGTCACCATTGGTGGAATCAAGTCTAAAGAGATTGATTCAAAAACACTTCAATCTAGATTTGTGGATGGATTATACTTTGCAGGAGAGGTTCTTGAAATGGCTGGACCAACTGGAGGATATAACTTGCAGATAGCATTTGCAACAGGTTACTTGGCTGGTCAGGAAGCTGCAAACAGTTTAAAATAAATCATTGATTTTTTTTCTTTTATTTCTATTTTATTTCTATTTTAATTTTTAAAAAGAGTTTTTCTATTTTTTATTTATTTAATTTTTTAAAAAGAGTTATTCTAATTTTTATTATTTTTTATTTTTTAAAAATAAACAATATTAGAATTAAAAAAAGATAATATAACAATTGTTAAAAATGAAAAAAATTTAAAAAAATATAATTGTATAAATTATTAAAATTTATACAATACTTTCAAATCCTTTTGTTGCGAGTAAACGTGCAAAGGAACCTTTTGGAGTCATAACAATATTACCTTTGTTATACTCGTCCATAGCTGCTTTTACCATGGTTTGTTTTTTATCTGGGTCTTTTGCAGCATTGGAAAGAGCTTTAACCAATACCATTACTGCATCTGCCCTATTCATGGTTCCAGTTACACCACCATTGCCTTTATATCCGTTGTAATTATCGTTTTCACGGATAATGTCAGTTGCACTAAGGGTAGTTACTTCACCGTCAACTTCAAGAGGTCTTACGGAATCTATAATATTATCTAATCCTTCATCATAGATAAGGACAACCGCATCGATTTTAGTTCCGTTACGGTACTCTACAATCTCTTTTGCATATTGCATACCCTCTTCTACACCATTCCATAGACAATCGTGGAACCGCATATTTCCTTTCAGATTTCCAGGAGCAGGTTGGCTTGGGTGCACCATTCCACCAGGGTAGAATGGATCATAGCTCTTTAAGTGTCCATTTTCCAAACGAACAATGAATGCCATATCACATCCACCATTTGGCTGCTCATACTTGTCAGCTGCTAAAACTAAAATAGTCTTGTTTTCTGCAGCTAAATCAGGACCTCCTATGAAAAAGGTCCCTATAACTATTAATAACCAAATAAGAATAACAGAAAGAATTGCTATAATTAGTTTTTGTTTCCGCCTCATAATATTCCTTCCTTAAAATAATAATTATAATTTTTTATATCAATATAATATTTAGAGTTTTATATTTATAAATGTATTTATAATATATTAATTTTAAGAAAAAAAGTAATTGAAAAATAATATAAAAAAGTAAAATAAAAAAAAGTTAATTAAATTCAACTATACTATAAAAAAAGCAAAATGAAAAAAAGAAAAAAGAAAATAAAATTCATCTTTTTACTTTTACTGTTCTTTTAACAGTGTTTTTCAAGTAAGTAGCTTGAATTTTAATTTTCTTGCCAACTCTAAGTTTTTTAAGCACTGCCCGTTTAATAGTGACTTTAGCAACACCTTTAGAATTGGTTTTTGCCTTGTAAGTCTTTCCATTAAACTTGAATGTGATATACTTGCCTTTAATGTATTTGCCATTAACCTTCTTGAGACTTGCAGTTAAGACAAGCTTTTTAGCGGATTTCTTAACCTTAACTGCCTTGAAAGTCAAGATTGGCTTAATGATAACTTTCCTGTTTACATAAGTGCCTTTGTAGTAGACCTTTATAATGTAAGTTCCAGGCTTATAGTTAAGTTTAAAGGAAGCTACACCATTTTTAGTTGTGGCATTTCCTATTTTCTTACCCTTATAGTAGAAGTAAACAACCTGACCGTTTGGAACTGGCTTGTTGTGATTGTCTACAATGGTAACATTAAGCTTCTTGCTGTCAGTATAGTACTTAGTCACATTCTTTGAAGTGAGTTTATATACTTTAAAGTCACCGAAACATTCCCAATGTGCTGCATACTTCTTGTAAGCATAGTCATAGAAGATTCTTACTTTTCCTTGATACTTAGGAAGTATCTTTACACTTCCAACACCTTTGACGATTGGAACAGTGACATATTCGTAACGATTGTTTCCGTAATCCAATTTTAACTTAAGTTCACCGTTAAAGCTAGTGCCTGGGAAGGTAAATTTAATTGTATTGTAACAGTTTTTAACAAAACTGCTTGGAGCAGTAATGTTTACAACAGGGGTTTTAGCAATGACTCTAAAGCAAGAAGTGTCACGGGTAGTGTAATCTTTGCCATATACATCGTCATCATAGTAATAATAGAAATAATGGTCCCCTATTTTAGTATTAGGCAATTCAAAACTTGCCTTACCATTTTTTAAAGTTCCATTATAATATGTCGTATTGTCGATTATTACAAGTAATCTGCCCTTTGCATCTGAAGGCATTTCAAATGTGAAATTAGCGTTTTGACCTACATAAATATCAGGCATGCTGATTCTTGGATAAATATATAAGAAGACAGGATCCTCTTCATCATTATCTTTAGTGCCCATTACTTTGTAATCATTTCCTGTGTATTCATACATTATATAATGTTCAAATTCACCAGTCAAACCTAAAACAGTTTTAGGAATGGTGTGATTAACAAATTTAAAACCGTCCTTGTATTCTAATGGAATAGTTTTATTATAAATGAATTTGCTATCATAACCAGAATTCTTAACTATTAGAATGCTTAAATTACCTTCAGCATCCCCAGGTAACTTTAAAGAGACATAAGTGTCTTCAAAAATATCATGATAACCATTACAATTAATCGCATAGTTCCTAATTAATTTGAAATCAACAGTTTTTGCAGGATATTTATTATTTCCATTAAAGATTACTTTTGCAGTATAATTTCCAGCTTCTAATTCTGAAATGTCAAATCTTGCACTGCTGCCGTACTGCTCTTTGATGATTCCAATAGTCTTATTAAATACTTTACCATCGTCGACGAGTAATGTGATATTACCGTAAATATCTTTTGGCAAATCAACATGGACATAATCATTTTCATATTTCTCATTAGCAGCTGCATTAGGAACATAGAAATATGAATTAACATCCATTAAATAGTCTAAATTGAATGAAACTGTTCTATTGAATGTAGGATAATATCCATCACCGGAATAGACAAGTGTAGCATTATATTCCTTGCAGTCCAATGAGGATAAGTTAAAGACATATGTAGTCATATCATCACGATAGAAAGTTTGGGTTGGAACTAATGTCTTTCCATCTGCAATAAGCTTTACGGTACCAAATGCATCAAATGGCAAGTTTACCTTGATGTCTTCATTATATACAGATCCCTTAACAATAGTCTTTTGATATTCTACATCATCGAAAACAACATTTATTGTACCACTTTGACTTGCATTAGGGTATTTTCCATCAAAATATCTTAGTTCATAGTTATGAATGCCATAACTAATTCCTTTAAAGAATTCCTTGGTGAACATTCTTATAGAACGATTGCCATAACCATTAAAAGGTTGTGCATATCCGATTTGCTTTCCATCAATATATAATGCAGCTCTTGCATTTGAACTTTCATTTAAAGGAACTGAAACATTTAAATATTGATAAACACCATTCATGGTAGAAATCTCTTCAGGAACTTCAAATTTGATGTAATTCAGGAAAAAGGTATGAGTTTCACTGAAATGAACAGTTTCTCCATCAAAATATGTAAGATTCAATGTATGATTTTTTCCAGGCTCTAAAACTTGATTTCCAAAGCGACCGCTACCGTTAATCTGTGGCACAAGGTCAATGTTTTTTCTACCACTAATATTACCATAATCCCCAAAAAGACCAGTAACATTCATAGGTTCCCAATCATCAAAGGAAAGGTTAAAAGTACCCTTTGTATCTTCAGGAACGTCAACGGCCATATTACAGTCCCATGCATAAACGTTTTCTGGAAGAGTTACATTATTATTATCATTTTTTGGATTCACTTGCTGGTTATCCCCCTCTGCACCAGCATCTCCATTGTTTGAATCACTTTCAACTGACAAGCTATCATCAATTGAAAGATCATTACTCTCTATATCATCTACACTATCCAAGTCCGTTGCACTAACAGCACCTATGGCCAGTATAGCAATCATAATGATAGAGAATAACATTAATTTATTAAATTTCATAATATCATCTTTTAATAAAAATTTACAGTTATTTTCGTTAACTTAGTTAATTATACTATAAAATCTATAAATTATCCTATATAAAGTTTAATAAAAAAAATTGATTAAAATACAGCCATATAACTGTTTAAATTAAAAAATAAGCATTATTAGAGCTTAAAAATATTGGCTAAAAATTGTGAATAGAAGAAAATGAGTTATATTCAATAAAATCAGAAATAAAGCAGAAATCATAGCTTAAAAGTAAAAATAGGCAATATAAAGGTTTTAAAAAATAGACTATATGAAAAGAGATGAAAAGATTAGAATATTAAAGAAATCACTCTATCTTATCGCTCCATAGACTGAATTCCTTGATTTGAGGTGGAATTCCCTGATTTCCGCAAGATTCAAGCCATCCTTCACTTGAGGTGAATTCTTCATCATAATCTGCAGAGTTTACAAAGTCTATCAAACCTTGATTTCTTATCAATACATCCCTTGGCTTAAGGGTGGATGACCAAATGTAAAATACCTTGAAAACAGTGTCTGGATGGTAACCGCCACCTAAATCTATAGATAGCACATCACATCGGTCAATTGATTTAGCTACCTGCTCCAAGGTTTCATGAAGCCTTACATCACCGCTTATGAATGTGAAATTATCATTGTATCTTGAAAGCCTATCCATAGGCTCAATGGCTTCAGGACTGTTGTCTATGCTTATCAAACGTCCAGTGGTCAATTTATACAATATTATTTCACTTGATTTTCCCACATGAGCACCTAATTCAACAACATTGTCTGTCTTTTCCAAAACTTCCCTTAAATGTTGCCTATAGACTTTCATATCATAACTGAGCTTTATCACTAATATCACCCCATTGATTAATCATGACTCATTATACGGATTCCTTCAGTATCCATCTTATAGAATTCAAATTCATTGTAGTATTTCGCTTCCAACTTAAGCTTTTGATCTTCATTTGCAATTGCAAATACAGTGTTTCCTAACATTGCCATTGAACTTCCAAGGACCTTTCCATGGAGTTTATGAACGATTTCCAATAGCTCATCATTTATCAGATGGGTTCTTTTGGCAAATGAAAGTGAAGCCTTCATGAATTTCTTGATTGTTTCCTCTTCATTGAATTCACTGTCAACAGCTACATTGAACTTATTCTTGAATTTGGATCCAATTACTATTCCATCATCTTTCTTATTGAACTCTTCGCCTATTTCCAAACCAACTTGTGTAATTATCTTCTTATGCTTAGGGTCCTCTATGATTGAAGCAGTTGATATCTCTCCCAATGATTTGGTTATTACATAGAAATCTGATTTCAAGACTTCAAAAACTCCAAATCCTGTTTTTTCATGAGGAACGATTGATTTTGCTTCACCATATCCTGGAGCACCTGGTTTTATTCTGAGAACTATTCCTTTTGAAAGCTCACCTATTACATCTCCAAGACCTGTTCCAAGTTCAACTTCTGCCAAATGGGCATACTTGCCGCATTCCTCTATAGAGAGTCCTAAATCAAAGTGCTCATTTATGCAAATGGCAGTGCCTATAGCTGATGAAGCGGATGTTCCAAAACCGCATCCTATTGGAACCTGAATTGTTTGCCTTATAAGGACATTATTCAAATCAAACTCAATGTCCTTTCTCATAAGCTCTATTGTCTTTAGAATAATTACCTCATTGTATTCATCTTTCTTACCATTTATTAAAATAGAGAACTCATCACTTTCATCCATTTCAGTGATAACGCCCTTATCCAAAGCACTCCTGCGCCTAAAGACCCTTTCAACAATGGGTCTTCATTATCAATAATGCTGAAGAAACCAGTGATATGAGATGGAACAAATACGGAAATCATTTTAACACTTCTAGTTTAAAATTAATTTAAATAAATAATAAGTTTATAAATCATAAGAATAAAAATATTAAACATTAAATATATAATTCTATTTAATTAATATAAATATAGATTTTAACATTTATAAAAGTTTATAATTACAGATTTATTCAAAATTACAATTATTTTACTCGAAGGAGAGATATTATTGAATTATAAAAGAATTGATTTACATATGCACAGCTTATTCAGCGATGGAGAGCTTTTGCCATCTGAACTTGCAAGAAGAGCACTTGTACTTGGACATGAAGCAATAGCTATTACAGATCATGTTGACTATTCAAACATCAACACCATTCCTGAAATCAGCGCTG
>JAEEGK010022915.1_pt1 | contig 13070 bp, 8 predicted proteins | sample 8958771 | NCBI WGS metagenome assembly JAEEGK01 (sample SAMN16246547, study PRJNA631951) | gut metagenome | biome: gut microbiome; feature: rumen; material: SC-attached | host: Bos | place: Iran: Karaj | collected 2018-10 | reverse complement strand
CCCGGAATGATCCGGAATGCTTCCGTCTGGATAAACCTGTCGTTTCCGGCAGGACTGAGGCGGAGCATAATCTCGCCCAACGTTACAATTTTTGACATATCATTGATTGTTAAGAAATATCCTGCAACAACGGGCACTTGTTGCTTCGCAACCCTATCCGGGTAAATGTGCCCTAACGTTGCATGATATTTCTTATATTAAAAATTAAAGTAATTTTTGGCATTGAAATAGGAAATGTCCTCAACCATCTGGCCGATGCGCTCCATCTCGCTCGCCGGAAGTTTCCCGTCTTCGACATCGCGTCCGATCAGGTCGCAGAGGATGCGGCGGAAATATTCGTGGCGGGGATAACTGATGAAACTGCGGGAGTCGGTCAGCATGCCCACGAAACGGCTCAGCAGGCCGAGTACGCTCAGCGCGTTCATCTGCTTGCGCATTCCGTCCTCCTGATCGAGGAACCACCAGCCGCTGCCGAACTGCATCATGCCGGGGTAGGAGCCGTCGTTGAAGGTGTAGGCCATCGTCGTCATGACCTCGTTGTCCTTGGGGTTGAGGCAATAGAGGATGGTCTTGGTCAGTTTGCCCGCCTCGGCGAGCCGGTTCAGGAACTTGTGCCCGGCGGCGGCCGTCGGCAGGTCGTGGATGGCATCGTAGCCCGTATCGGGGCCGAGCTGCCGGAACATCCTGGCGTTGTTGTTGCGGATGGCGCCCACGTGGAACTGCTGCGCCCAGCCGGCATCGGCATCCATCACCGCCATATCGAAGAGGAAGGCGCTGCGGAACTTGTCGAGCTCGTCCGCATCGGGGGCCTGTCCTGCGAGGACCTTGGCAAAGATGCGCTCGATCTGCGCTTCGGTATAATCGGCGGCATAGAAAGCCTCCAGACCGTGGTCGGAGAGTTTGCTGCCCATCGACGCGAAGAAATCGTGGCGTTTCTGCAGGGCTTCGAGCAGATCGGCGTAGGACTTGATCTCCATCCCCGCGGCAGCGCCGAGTTTTTCGAGGTAGGCCTTGTACTCTGCGGGCTGCTCGATGGCCATCGCCTTGTCGGGCCGCCAGGCGGGAATCACCTTCGTCCCGAAGGGCTTTTCGAGAATCTGCTTGTGGTAGCGCAGGTCGTCGGCCGGATCGTCGGTCGTGCAGACCGTCTCCACGTTGAACTTCTTGATCAGTTCCTGGCCGCGGAATTCGGGCGTCTGGAGCTTGGCCGTGCACTCGTCATAGATCTCGCGTGCCGTCTCGGGCTTGAGGATCTTGTCCACCCCGAAGACGCGGGCGAGCTCGAGATGCGTCCAGTGGTACAGCGGGTTGCGCATCGCGTAGGGCATCGTCTCCGCCCATTTCTCGAACTTCTCGTAGGAACTGCGGTTGCCGGTGATATACTCCTCCGGGACGCCGTTGCCGCGCATCGCGCGCCATTTGTAATGGTCACCGCCCAGCCACACCTCGGTCAGATCCTTGAACTGGTAGTTCTCCGCAATCATCTGCGGCACCAGGTGGCAGTGATAGTCGATGATAGGCATCTTCTCGGCGCTCTCGTGGTACAGCTCGCGGGCCGTCTTGGTGGAGAGCATGAAATCGTCGTTGATGAAACTCATTGGGTATCTGTTTTAGTAATTGAATACATAATCATAGTCCTTGCCGCCCGCGCCGATGCGGAAGGTGTGGACCTCGTTCGTGGCGGGCTTGATCGCCACCACGTCGATGCAAAGGGTCTCGGTATAATCGAAGAACGCATGCTTGGTGCCGGGCAGCATCAGGTCGGGGACCACCCAGCCGTAACCCTGGGAAATGAAATAGTTGACGCCGTCCTGCTCCGCATGCATGTTGACGTGGGCGTCACCGGTCACGAGGCCGACCAGCTGCCTGCCCTTGGCGACATAGTCTGCGAGAATGCCCATGACGCGCGCATTGCCTTCATTGGTGTAATCAGGCGGATTGGAGGTCGTCCAGCGGCCCAGCGGGTGCGGCATGTAGTGACACATCACAAGCACGTCCAGATCGGCCGGCGTCTCGGCGAGCAGGGCCTCCAGCCATTGCATCTGGGGTTCGTCGAAGACATAATACTGCCCGCCCTGGGTGCCGGTCCCGGTACTGTTGAGCAGGATTACGCGCAGGCCCTTCTGGGGAATGTCATAATAACAATAGACCTTGCCGGGTGTGAGGTGCAGGTTCTCGCCCGCCTTCTCCTGCCAGGGCTTCTGGAAGGTATCGGAGAGGAACTGCTCGCTGTGGAAATTGCCCTCGCCGGCGTCCCAGTCGTGGTTGCCGACCGCATAGAGCCAGATGCCGTCGTATTTCTTCATCTCGGCAACGGTGTTGTCCACGACCGACTTGGCGTAGGCCGCGTCCACCGTGGCCGGATAGGCGTTCAGACCGATGTCGCCCAGATTGACCATGAAGTCCGCGCCGAAGGCATCCGCCGCCTGGGCGGCAAAACCCACGTGCTTGTACGAATAGCGCCCGGCGGTATGGACGTCGGTCAGGATGACGTAGCAGACCGTCTCGTCCGCTCCCTTCCAGGCCTGGTAGCGGGCCAGGGCTTCCTCCACCTGGGGCTTCACGAACTTGTCGTTGCAGGCCTTCTGGTAGGCCCGCACGTCCCGGAGGGGATTGAGCTGCTGCCAGGGAATGGTGGGCGTGGAGTAGGTGAAGTCGATCGACTGTCCCTTGTCGTAATCGAAGAACTCCAGGCGCAGGTCGTGTTTGCCTTTCGACAAGGTCTTCGAGGCTTTCTTGAGAATGGGGCCGTGCTTGCCGTCGTTGTCGATCAGCAGTTCGCCGTCGACATAGAATTTGGAACCGTCGTCGGTTGAGAGCTTGAAGGTGTATTCCTCTTCCGTCTTGACGGGAAGGGTGGTCTCGAAGAGCACGGCGAAGTGGTTAACCGTATCGGGCAGGTATTCGAGGTCCAGGTTGGTCTTCACGCCCTGCAGGTCGGGCTCGCCCAGCTGGGAGAAGTCGGGAAGATGGTCCTCCGTCCAGTCATAATACAACTTATACTTGACGACCGGCTCTTTCGGGCCGCAGGAAGCCGCCAGCAGCAGCGCCGCGGCGAGGCTCAGGCATAGATACTTGAAACGCATAGCGAATACATCAGACTACAATCGGCAAATATAATCATTCGGCATCTTTTTTCCAATCCCAGGTGCCGACAGGATAGGGTTTGCCGTAAGCGGCGTAGCGGCGCCGCTCGCGGGCGAGCCGGCGGCGGGCGACGGCGAGTTTCCGGCGCAGGCCGGGCGTCCGGAATTCCGGTCCACGGGCCTCGATCCGGCCGCCCCAATAACACACGGCGGCGCTTCCACGCAGGCGCAGGCACATCAGCGAGCGCTCGTACAGGTTGTACAGTTCCCGGTAATCCCGGGGCGTCAGGAAGCGACGCGCCTTCCGCAAATGCCGGAATCCCCGCTGCGCCTCCTGCAGGCAGTCCCGCTCCCAGGCGATGATGTAATCCAGGTATTCCTCCGTCATCCGCTCCCCCGGCAGGATCCAGCCCTTCTCCAGCACCCCGGCGATGTCCGACGCGCGCGCCGGATCCAGGGCTTTGCAGCTTTCCGGCGCCAGCGTGCTGACCAGTTCCGTCCACCAGTGGAACGAACGGTTCACCCCGTGCGCCAGATACACGCTGTCGGAGTCCGTCCAGCGCCCGGCGACGTGCCGGGAATACGTCGAAGGATCGTCCAGGCGGAAGTCGGAATGGTGCGTGGTATTGAGGCCCAGGATATAGCAGGTGCCGTCCAGAATGGCGCGGGAGGCCTGCAAGGCCGGTTTCAGGTGCTTGACCGCCGGACTGCCGTAGCGGGCGGTCAGGAAGTCGTCCCAAATCGCATCCACCGGCACGGAAGGGTCTTCGCTGACCCGCCACAAGGCATACAGATTGATGTGCGCGGGGGTGCAGGAGACCGAATTGTTGCCGCAGCGGTCCGTGCGGGCGACATACCCCACCACATCCGGACGCGCGGAGAGAGAGCGCCACCGCTCCGCATAGTATTCCGGAATCGTGTTCAGGATCACGGACTGCCCGTGGTATTCGCCGCAGGCGTCAAACTCCACCAGGGTCGGATGCCCCAGGGTTCCGACAAGCGGATTGTCCGGATGCGTCAGGAAAAAGTCGTGCGGAGTGTCCTTCACCATCACGCCCATCCCGGGCCGCCAGTCTATCAGGTCCAGGCAGGCGCGCAGGTTGGCGTATTCCTCTTCATTGTAGGCGAAGGTCCTGAGCCAGAGTGTTTTGCCGCATTCGTCACAGACCACGGCGGAGACGGTATTGACCACTATCGCCAGGCGCTCCGGGATGCTCATCTTTGAGAATTGGTTCTCCACCCGCGCCCCGGACTCGATGAAGCTCAGCACCAGCCCGTCCACCTCCGGACAGAGGGAGAGCATCTGCCGATAGTCGTCGGCAATCCACTCCCAGAGTCCCGGCTTGTCCAAGTCCAGCAGCCCCGTCCCGGGCGCATAAAACGCCGAAGGATAATGGTCCGTATCATAGAGCGCATGGTCCCAGACGCAGACTTCGGGGATCCCTGCGGCGTGCGCCTGGGCGGCCAGGTCCCGTACCAGCGCCAGCTTAGCCGTATCCCGCAAGTCGCAGAAATTCATCACGATCCGGTGCGACAGCTGCAGCTGGTTGCACCCGTCCGCCCCCGCCAGCAGGATCGTCCGCTCCGCCTGTTCCCGGTCCGCCGACAGGATGTTGATCCCTTTCACGGACGGCCCCGCCGCCGCGGTCCAGCAGGAGAGCAGCAGGAGTAGAAAACTAAAGCTGAACCTTGACATATTTGATGCGGTAGCGGCGCCAGGTATAGGCGATATGCAGACAACCTTCGTCGTCGCAGATGACGGCGGGGTAGGAGTATTCCTTGATGGCGTCGTCCTCGAGGGTGACGACGTCCCTCCAGTGCAGGCCGTCCTCGGAGACGGCGACTTTCAGCGGGGAGCGGGGGCCGCCGGAGCGCCCGGGCAGGGTCTCGAAATCATTGTACACCAGCGCAAAACGGCCGTCCGGAAGGGTGACGGCGTCGATCCCCGAGCCGTTCTGGGGGATGTCGGTCAGGGTCTCGCAAGACCAGGTCGCGCCGTTGTCTTGGCTCCAGGTCGTGGACATCTTGCCGTTCCCCGTGCGGCACAAAGCCTGCAGCGACCCGTCCCTGTGAATCAGGATCGTGGGCTGGATCGAGGAGATGGGCAACCAGTTGCCGTAATAGCGATCGGGGTCGGCGGGAACGTCCACATTCTCCCCCACCCTGCCGGGCTCACGCAACTTGCACGGGATGCTCAGCTGCACGCTGTCGGGCTCCGCCCAATGCCAGGTCCTGCCAAGGTCGTCGCTCCATTCAAAGTGGATGCGGTGCGGAATGTGGGCATATTTGGACTGGACGCTGCTCCCGCAGACCAGGCGCCCGTCGTGCCAGACCGGCTTGTCCTTGATAGGGCCGAGGAAGCCTTCGGGCAGGGTTTCGAAGTCGCTCCAGGTCTGGCCGTTATCGTATGATTTCTTGATTCTCGCCTCCCAGAAAGCGATGGTCGAGATGTCGATGTCACCCTCTTTCATATTATAGCCGGGGCGGATCTTGTACCAGAGCAGCAGGGGCTCGCCCGGCTCCGGAATGCGGAACAATACGGGGTTGTCCAGGCAATACCGCTCCTTGTCCGGCACGGCAACGGCTTCCGGGGCGGTCCAGGTATCCGAGCCGGCCGGCTTGCGGCACAGGCGCACCTTGGTGTCCGGCTCATGCTCGGCCGTCCCGCCATTGAAAGCGCAAAGCAAGTCGCCGTTCTCAGCAAAACACAAGGTCGCGGAATGGCACTGAGGGAAGTCGGCATCCGTATAGACAAACTGCTGCTCCAGCACGTGGGCAGGCAGGTCGAAGTCGATGGAGAAATGATGCCGGCCGCCGCGCACGCGCCAGTCACTCCAGCCGATGCCTTTTCCCACCCTGCGTGCCAAACAGCGGCGTTTCACTTTCGAACGCGAAGCCGCCGGCACGCGTACCTCCGCCCGCACGCCCTTCGGCAGGTCAAACCACCATTCGGCATGCATCAGATCCTTTGTAAAACGACTCCGAATCGGTCCCCAGGGCGTCTGTATCGCACAATCCAGCGAGTCCAGCTCCTGGATGGAGAAGTCCGGCCGTAAGCGAATCTGCGTCCGGCCTTCATCCGGCAAGACCTCGATGCCGGCGACATAACGCTCCCGCCAGGACTTGACGTACTCCGGTGCGATGCAGGTGTCCGTAACCATCTCGGGATGCCGGTCGCAGATAAAGTACGCCCAAGAATTCCAGCCATTCTCCGCCAGGACCGGCAGTAGGTAAGGCTCGGCCTCCGGACCCGCCTGCGGGCGGAAATGCTGCCGCCATATCGAGGTGATGACATTGGATACCACAGCGCTGCGCACCGAGTCGGGCACCAGTCCGAAAGCCAGAGGTAGTATATTGTCGTCCAGCGTGTTAGTCCCGTAGAAAGTGCTGTCCGGATACAGGATGTGCGGCTTGTCCACCAGCGACGTCCCAGGGCGTACCGTCAGGTATTTGGCGTTGTAACTGTCCCGCAGACTGTCCAAAGCTGTCTCCCGGTAGACCAGGATGTCCCGGGCCATCGGTACGGAACAGGCGGACAGGCAAAAGACGGCAAACAAGACGTTGGAAAGGAGAAAAGAAATCCTCTTCATACGGGATGATTTGTACAAATATACCGATTCTCAGCAAAAAATGCTATATTAGCACATTCAAGCACAGACGCAAACCTAGATAACATGGCAAAATACAGCAAACAGGAAACCCTCCAGACCATGAAAGAGACCGGCATCGTTCCGGTGTTCTATCACGGCGACCTGACCGTCGCCAAAAATGTCCTTAAAGCCTGCTATGACGGCGGCATCCGCGCCTTCGAGTTCGCCAACCGCGGCGATTTCGCGCAGGAAGTCTTCGGCGAGCTGGTTAAATACGCCAACAAAGAGCTTCCCGGTATGATCCTGGGTATCGGCAGCGTCGTCGATCCCGGCACCGCCTCGATGTACATCCAGCTCGGCGCCAACTTCGTCGTAGGTCCCCTCTTCAATCCGGCCATCGCCCCGGTCTGCAACCGGCGCCTGATCCCCTACTGCCCCGGCTGCGGAAGCGTAACCGAGGTCGGCATGGCCCAGGAAGCGGGCTGCGACGTCTGCAAGGTGTTCCCCGGCGACGTGCTGGGGCCCAAGTTCATCAAGGGCCTGAAGGCCCCGATGCCCTGGAGCCAGCTCATGGTCACGGGCGGCGTCAAGCCCGAGAAGGAGAACCTCGAGGCCTGGTTCAAGGCCGGCGTGACCTGCGTCGGCATGGGCAGCAACCTTTTCCCGAAGGATGCCATCGCCGCCGGTGACTGGGCCCGCATCGCCGGTCTGTGCCGCGATGCCCTAGCCATTGTCAAAGAAGTCAGATAATCAATTATTTACCATATGAGTACTACCCAGAAAAAACTGATGACCAACTGGCGCTGGTGGCTGTGCTCGCTGCTCTTCGTAGCGACGACCGTCAACTACCTCGACCGCCAGGTCCTTTCCCTGACCTACAAGGAGTTCATCGCTCCCGAATTCCACTGGACGGATGCCAACTATGGCACCATCACCTCCTTCTTCTCCATCTTCTACGCAATCGCGTGCCTGTTCGCGGGCAAGTTTGTGGACTGGATGGGCACCAAGAAGGGTTATCTGATCGCCATCGGTGTATGGTCGGCCGGCGCGTGCCTTCACGCAGCCTGCGGCTGGGCCACGGCAGGTCTTGTGGACGGTGTCGCCAATGCGCAGGCCCTGAAGGCCGTCGAAGCGGGCAGCAACATCGCCCTGGCAATCTCGACGACATCCGTGTATCTGTTCCTCCTGTGCCGGGGCATCCTGGCGCTCGGTGAAGCCGGCAACTTCCCGGCCGCGATCAAGGTCACGGCCGAGTATTTCCCGAAGAAGGACCGCGCCTTCGCGACCTCCATCTTCAACGCCGGCGCTTCCGTTGGCGCCCTGGCCGCTCCGCTCTGCATCCCGCCGCTCGCCAAGCACTTCGGCTGGGAGATGGCTTTCATCATCATCGGTGCCCTGGGCTTCATCTGGATGTTCTTCTGGGCCTTCATGTATGACAAGCCGGAAAAGAGCAAGCACGTCAACGAAGCCGAGCTCGCCTACATCCACCAGGACGACGAGGCAGAAGCCGCCGAGAAAGCCGCCGAAGCCGCGGAGAAAGAGAAAAGCATTCCTTTCCTCAAGTGCTTCAGTTTCAAGCAGACATGGCAGTTTATTGTGGGTAAGTTCCTGACCGACGGCGTATGGTGGTTCTTCCTCTTCTGGGCGCCGGCTTACTTCCACGACCAGTTTAATACACCGGCTTCCTCACCCAAGGGACAGGCACTCATCTTCACCCTCTATGCCATCGTGACCGTCGTCTCCATCTTTGGTGGCTACCTGCCTAAGATTTTCGTGGAAAAGAAGGGCATGCACCCTTATCCCGGCCGCATGCTGGCCATGCTGATCTTCGCTTTCTTCCCGATCTGCTCCCTGCTGGCGCAGCCCCTGGGCATGCATTTCAACAGCCCCTGGTGGCCGGCGATCCTGATCGGTCTCGCGGCTGCGGGACACCAGGCCTGGTCGGCGAACCTCTTCTCGACCATCGGCGACATGTTCCCGAAGGGCGCCATCGCCACCATCACCGGCATCGGCGCCATGGCCGGCGGTGTGGGTTCGATGATCATCCAGAAGGTGGCCGGCAACCTGTTCACCTATGCGGAGAACGCCGGATCAGCCTTCCGTTTCCTCGGCTTCGAAGGCAAGCCCGCGGGCTATTTCATCATCTTTTGCTTCTGCGGCATCGCTTATCTGCTGGCCTGGGTCATCATGAAGAGCCTCGTGCCCAAGTACAAGCCGATCGTGATCGAATAACGGTCCCGTTTATATATCGCCCTTGAATATCTCTCGCTCCGTGAGTGCACCGAGCGAGAGATATTTTTCATACAGAGGAGCATAAGCGGCCGTCCGGGTAGGATCCGGGATGTATTCCCGGAGGAAACCGCTGCCCATGGCAGAGACCGCTTCTTCCACCCTCCCGTACACACCGGAGGCGGTCGCGGCAAACATCGCGGCACCCAGGGCACACGCCTGGTCCGTGCCGCAGATCCGGATCGGAACGCCGAGCACATCGGCCATCATCTGCATCACGAAGGGACTCTTATGGGCGATACCGCCCACTCCGATGACCTGGTCGATCCGTATCCCCTCGCGCACGAAACGGTCGGAAATCGCCTTGGTACCGAACACGGTCGCTTCCACCAGGGAACGGTAGATGCCGGGAGCCGTCGTCCCAAGGGTAAATCCGGCGACAGTCCCTTTCATCAAGGGATTGGCGTCAGGTGTCCGGCGCCCGTTGATCCAGTCTGTCGCGACCATGCCGGTCCCTCCCGGGGGAAGGGCGGAGGCCGCTTCATCCAACGCAGGCAGGATCCTGCGACAAGCTTTTTCCAGGGCTTCTCCTTCCAGACCTGAAAATGCCCGCAGGGGCCACTCCAAAACCCGGCGCCACATCGCATAGACATCGCCGAAGCTGCTCTGGCCCGCCTCCAGCCCGACCAGGCCGGGCAGGATACTCCCGTCCGTCTGTCCGCAGATGCCCGGGATGCAGCGGGAACCTATTTCTTCCGCCGGCACGACGGTCATGTCACAGGTGGAAGTCCCGATCACCCGTACCAGCGTATGAAGCCCCACCCCGGCGCCAACCGCTCCGACATGCGCATCCAGCGCTCCTCCTGCGACGATGACGGAGCTTGGAAGACCCAGGCGTTCCGCCCATTCGGGGCAAAGGATTCCGACGGGACGGTCGGCCGTGAGCGCCGGTCCCGAAACTTTCTCCCGCCAGCCTTGGAGCAGAGGATCGATGCCGGAGAAGAACGACTCGGGAGGCAGACCGCCCCAGGACGCGTGCCAGAGGGCCTTGTGCCCCTGAGCGCAACGGCTGCGTACGATACCCGCATCCCGTTTCACACCGGTCACGATGGCCGGGAGCCACTCACAGCATTCAACAAAACCGCCGGCAGCCGCGGCAAGCGGGGCGGAGGCACGCAAGATATGCAGAAGTTTGGCCCAGAACCATTCAGGGCTGTACGCGCCACCCTCGTACATCGTATAATCCGTCCCGGAAGAACGGCAGGCGGCATTGATCTCCTCCGCCTCGCGCAGGGCAGTGTGGTCTTTCCAGAGGACGAACATCGCATCCGGTTCCTCGGCGAACTCAGGAAGGAGGGAAAGCGGGGTGAGCGTCCCGTCGGTCAGGCAGGGCGTCGATCCGGTCGTATCGAAAGCGAGGCCGACCACATGGGAAGCCGTGCCGGCGGGGCAGCGGGAGAGGGCATCCCGCACGGTGGATTCCAACACTTCGAGATAGTCGGCGGGATGCTGGCGCCAGCGGTTGGCCGACGGATCGCAATACAGTCCTTGCTTCCACCGGGGATAATCCGCGACCGCGGAGGCAAGGATACGGCCGTCAGCCGCATCCACGACCAGCGCCCGCGCAGAGTCGGTGCCATAGTCGAGTCCGATTACGTATTTTTCCATCTATCTTGCATTTATGTTTGTCCAAGGATTTGTAATATAATTATTTTTGTCTAAATTTGCACGCTTTTTCCGCAAAGGAGGAAGTTTACATTTAATTTTTAACCCCAAAATTTTTTGCAAAATGGCTGAATATTTGATGCCTGAAAAGAAGCAAGAGATTTTCGCGAAGTACGGGAAGTCCAATAAGGATACCGGTTCTCCTGAGAGTCAGGTTGCTTTATTCTCCTACCGTATCGCTCACCTCACGGAGCACGTGAAGAAGAACAAGAAGGACGTGGTCACGCGTCGCTCTCTTCTCCGTCTCGTAGGTAAAAGACGTCAGGTGCTGGATTATCTCCAGAAGACCGACATCGAGAGATACAGAAATATCGTCAAGGAGCTGGGTCTCCGCCGATAAACACGATAAGGAGGACAAGGGGAAGGGTCCAGGACGGACCTTCCCCTTTTTGATTGAAAAAAACGGCGTGCGGACGGTCCGCACCCGAGCAGTTATAAAGACGTAAAGAAAACAGTAATGAACGTTATCACGAAAAAAATCGAGCTCGCGGATGGCCGCGTGATTGAGATCGAGACCGGAAAACTCGCCAAGCAGGCGGACGGTGCGGCCGTGGTCAAGATGGGAGGCACGATGATCCTCGCCACCATCTGCGCGGCCAAGGAAGTCAAGGAGGGGACCGACTTCATGCCCCTCACCGTGGACTACAGGGAGAAGTATTTCGCCGCAGGCCGCTATCCCGGCGGTTTCATGAAGCGCGAGAGCAAGCCTTCGGACTACGAGATCCTCGTCGCCCGTCTGGTGGACCGCCCCATCCGTCCCCTGTGGCCGGATGATTTCCACCTGGAGGTCTTCGTCTACCTGACCCTCATTTCCGCGGACAAGGACACCCAGCCCGACGCCCTCGCCGGCCTGGCCGCTTCCGCCGCCCTCGCCACCTCCGACCTGCCTTTCGGCGGTCCCGTTTCCGAGGTGCGCGTCGCCCGTGTGAACGGTGAGTTCGTCATCAACCCCAGTTTCTCCCAGATGGAGCACAGCGACCTCGAGCTGATGGTCGCCGCCACCGAGGAGAACATCATGATGGTCGAAGGTGAGATGAACGAGGTCAGCGAGCACGACATGCTCGAGGCCATCAAGTTCGCCCACGAGGAGATCAAGCGCCACTGCCGCGTGCAGAAGGAGCTCATCGCCGAGCTCGGCAAGGAGGTCAAGCGCGACTATCCCCACGATGTCGAGGATGAGGACCTCAGGAAGGCCGTCGAGGCTTTCTGCTATGACAAGTGCTATGCACTCGCCAAGTCCGCAAAGCCCAAGCACGAGCGCGAGGACGGTTTCACCGCCATCAAGGACGAGTTCCTTGCCACCATCCCGGAGGAGGAGCTCGAGGAGAAGACCCCGCTCGTAGAGAGATATTATCATGCCGTCGAGAAAGAGGCCATGCGCAACATGATCCTCGACGAGGGCATCCGTCTGGACGGCCGCGTCTGCGACCAGGTCCGTCCCATCTGGTGCGAGGTGGACTACCTCCCCTGCGCACACGGTTCCGCCATCTTCACCCGCGGTGAGACCCAGTCCCTTGCGACCGTCACCCTCGGCACCAAGATGGACATGAAGGAGGTCGACGAAGTCCTCATCCAGGGCGACCAGCAGTTCGTCCTGCACTACAACTTCCCTCCTTTCGCCACCGGCGAAGCCAAGCCCATGCGCGCTCCCGGCCGTCGTGAGATCGGCCACGGCAACCTCGCCATGCGCGCCCTCAAGCCCGTCGTTCCGCTCGCTCCCGAGAATCCTTACGCTGTCCGCGTGGTCAGCGACATCCTCGAGTCCAACGGTTCGTCTTCCATGGCTTCCGTCTGCGGCGGCTGCCTCGCCCTCATGGACGCAGGCGTGAAGATCAAGAAGCCGGTCGCCGGTGTGGCCATGGGCCTCATCACCGACGCCGAGCACCCCAATGACCGCTACGCCATCCTTACCGACATCCTCGGTGACGAGGACCACCTCGGAGACATGGACTTCAAGGTCACCGGTACCGCCGACGGCATCACCGCCACCCAGATGGACATCAAGGTGGACGGTCTGTCATATGACGTACTCGAGAAGGCTCTCGAGCAGGCCCGCCAGGGTCGCATGCACATCATGGGAGAGATGCTGAAGACCATCAGCGAGCCTCGCGAGGACTACAAGCCCTTCGTGCCGCGCATCATCCAGATCCGCATCGCCAGCGAGTTCATCGGCGCCGTTATCGGCAAGGGTGGAGAGACCATCCAGAAGATCCAGAAAGAAACCGGTACCACCATCACCATCGACGAGCAGCCTAAGGAAGGCGGCGCCCAGGGTGAGACCGAGGGTATCGTCGACATCTTCGGCACCGACAAGCAGGCCATGGATGCCGCTCTCGAGTGGATCAAGGGCATCTGCGCCGTTCCGGAGCCGGGCAAGGTCTATCACGGCCGCGTGGTCAGCATCCTCGAGTTCGGCGCCTTCGTAGAGATCCTCCCCGGA
>JAEEGK010022911.1_pt1 | contig 13071 bp, 9 predicted proteins | sample 8958771 | NCBI WGS metagenome assembly JAEEGK01 (sample SAMN16246547, study PRJNA631951) | gut metagenome | biome: gut microbiome; feature: rumen; material: SC-attached | host: Bos | place: Iran: Karaj | collected 2018-10 | reverse complement strand
GAATAATATCCTTGAGAGGAGTGATGGTGTTTTCTTCCCCATCGTTTACTGCATCCACGGCAGCTTTCAGCGTTTCGTATCTCACGCCAGTCGTGGTGTTCTTGCATACGTAATCTAGATGAATTTCGGCTTCATGGTCATAGTTTAAATCCAAATAATATTTCGGGTCATTGTTATCATTCGAGAAGCAACTTGCGTCGCCGTTGCCGGGCAATCCTTCGGTGATAACTCCGGTTCCGGTTGTTGCCCCCAATGTCACACCAATTGTGGAACCTTCCAAACTGCCGATGACAGTAATTTTCTTACCCGTTGGCAAATACACATTGCTGATTTTGTCGGGACTGCTCGTGTGGTGATTGCCTGTGATATTCACCTTGCCTTTCATTTGCAGCGTACCACCCTCATAAAAGAGTCCAATTCCTTTATACAGACTTTCACTCTTAGTGCCTATGTTTGCAGAGATCTCACATCCGTTAATGGTGAGGGTTCCTTCTTTAAGATACACGCCTGCTCCTGTATCATTGGCCCAGGATTTATTTCCTGTGATTTTTGTGTTAGTCACAGTGACCACTCCTGCATTAACAAATATGCCGGCGCCCTGATTCCTGCCTTCGTTATTCTGTATGGTGCAATTGCTGATGTTCACTGTTCCACCCTCGACAAGGATACCTGCGCCGAATCTGTTGTCGTTGGCGGTTTGCGTTGACCCCGCCTTGTTGTTGCTGACTTCGCCTCCTTCAATAGTAAGCGTTGCAGAAGCGGAATTAAAGATGCCGCCAGCTCTATACACAGCCTTATTACCCGTGATGGCTCCGCTCTTTAGGATAAACGTACCGTCGTTGTAGATTCCGCCGCCGGTTCCTTTAGTATTACCGCCAGTAATGGTTCCAGCTGCACCGTCGGAAGTATCTTGAACAGTGAGCGTGGCACCGCTTTCCACCTTGATGACATGACCATCGTCGGCCGCAGCATTCAGCGAGCGACTGACAGAATGGCCCTGCAAGTCGAGCACGATATTTTGGCCGGAGGCAATGTTCAGCGCGGCTGTATTAGCGGCATTACTGATAAGCGTTATGGTTGTTTCCGTTCCATCGGTAGGCACAGCATTAACAGCCTCAGCAAGAGTCGAATACTCTGTATCTTCTATCTTTGCGACATTTTGTGCAAACATAACACCTTGGCCAAACATAACGGCCATGAGAACTATAATTATTCTGATGCATTTCATAATGTCCGTTGTTAATACGTCTGAATTATTAATAGCAGAATTTGAATATTCTAGGTTTTAATTTCGTGAGAGGCATAACACCCCATAATACTATTTATCTTTGCAAAATTATGGAAAATATGCAATAAATAATGTATAAAGACTTTATATTTTACTTTTTTTAACCCACAAGCCGCCGGTTTGCTATAATTCTCCTGTTGACCTATGGTTTTCCAAACTAGAGTCATTGCACTTCTTTCTATGTTGTTCTGGAGTACAAACTAATTTACTTTGTTCTTCATCTAATAGGTTTTTGAGGTTCATTTAATGTTTATTTAAGGTACAAACTAATTTACTTTGTACCCAGCCTGATGATTCCTCCATACGCGAAAAACGATTTCTACCCCCTATACCTACTACTTTGTGTATAAAGTGTTGTGTCTCAAAGTGTTATTGGTAGTATGTAGGGGCGTTTATCCTACTACCTTCCTACTACCATACCCCCTATTGAGGCCTCGAAAAAAACTTTGTGCCTTTGCGTCTTTGTGTTCCAATAAAAAATGTGAATTTAGTGAATTCCTTTCCATTTTCATGATGAAGGTAGTGAAACTGAAGTGAAAGTGCAGTTTCATTCGCATCCAGCTGAATGACAACGGTTTACAGACAAGTGAAAGTGTGAAACCGGTTTTGAAATATTTTGTAAGATTTTGTTTTTTCACAGAAAATTCGTATATTTGCAGCTGTTTTTAAAAAAGCCATCTACTCCCTCCCATTGTAGGGGCTCCTCTTTTTTACTTAGAAACCTCTAAAATGACAAATCAAAAAAAGGAAAGACATATACCTGTGAGGGCAGCATTCATCGTGATGGCGCTGTTTTGTAGCCTGCATCTGATGGCACAGGAGGCAGACAGCACCTCGTTGCGCCCGTCGTTCGGCGTTGACTACACCGGCGATGTGTTGACAGACTTCAAGCGGGTCCGTTTTGCCAATATCCTCGAGCTTCATGCCGATGTCCCGCTTTCCCGGAAACTGTCCGTTCAGGTCGGTTCCCTCAGCGCTGCGTCTACCGACAATGATCTGTCAGTAAACGACATTCAGGGTTTCTCTAGTATCGACACCTATGGCCTTGACATTCCGTTTGCACTCACGGTGGCTGGCGTGAATTGGCAAATCAACGACCGCCATACGCTCTTTGCCGGCATCCGCCGCATCGATGAGGATTATTTCTGCAGCGACGGACTGACCCTTTACACCAACAGCTCGCCCGGCATCTTTCCCACCGTCAGCTGGAATATCGACTCTCCAACTTTCCCTATGGCCGCAATGGGCATCCATTACGCCTACGACCATAAGAACCTGCGCCTGCAGGCATCGGTCTATAACGGTAAGGGACACTATCGTTTCGCGGGTAGAAAAAACGTCTTCCGCATCTGCCCCAATAGCGACAACGTGTTTGTAATAGGGCAGGCCGAATACCGCCATCGCGGCAGCCACTACTACCTGGGAGGCACACTGCACACAGATTCGGATATTAATCCCTCGGCCTGGATTTACGCCGAGCAGGCACTGGTGCCCAACCTCACCCTGATTGCCATCTATAGTCATGCTTTCGGCAGCGGCAATCTGTGTGACAATTTCTACGGCCTGGGCGGGAAATATGCCCTCAAGCGTGCCGAGTTCGGCGTGTTCACCGACTACGTCTATGTAGTCGACGTCGAGGAATGGGCCACCGAGTTCATCTTCAGCTATCACCTCACCGACTTCCTGACCGTCAAGCCCGCTTTGCATGTCATCGACACCGACGGCAGAACCACCTTAGCCGGCCTGCTTCGCGTAGACATAAGTTTCTGATTAACTCAATGCGTATATTACTGCGGTAACTTCAGAAAAAAGAGGGTTACCGCAGTAATATAAACATATTTTTCTTTTGTTTCGAAAGAGTTGTTGAGGTAAAAAAAGGACGTTTTAGAAATGAAAAAAGTCCAAGATTTCTCTTGAACTTTGAGTGGACCAGCCAGGGCTTGAACCTGGGACCTCCAGATTATGAGTCTGTTGCTCTAACCAACTGAGCTACAAGTCCGGCAACCTTTTTGGGAGTTTGCGGCTGCAAAGTTAAGGGGTTTTAGGCAATTTTCCAAATTTTTGGTGTAAAAAACGAGAATTCTTTTATCTTTTCATAAGAAAAGGCTTTACTCAGAACCAACGGTCATCGTCCACGTAAGTGGGAAAGATAAATGCAAAACATAAAAAAGGATTTTATATTTTGATATTTCCCTCGTTTAAATAAAAAACTCACGCTCAAGAAAGAATATTTCATCTTCTTTCTCTTCACTAAATCGATTTTTTGCACTATCTTTGCAGAAAAATTGCAAAGACAGGCCGAAACGACATTACAGACAAGATTCATTTTGTTGTGACTCGGCAACTATATTTTAAAAACGACTATGATGAATCAAAAGAAAAAATTGCTGGGCGCCTTGCTCCTGCTCGTTGCAGGAAGCATGATTCCGGTAAGTGCCCAGACACAAAAGCCCATCGAAGACCTAAACCATGTGACAGACCTGACGCTCGACTCCCTCGACAAGGTGCGCTCGGCACGCATCAAACCGGGAACAAGCCGACAGGGTAACCATCCCGTTTTGTTCCTTATCGGTAACAGCACGATGCGCAACGGAACGTTGGGCAACGGCAACAACGGCCAGTGGGGATGGGGATATTTCGCCCAGAACTTCTTTGACCCGACGCAGATAACCGTTGAGAACCAGGCTCTTGGAGGAACCTCGAGCCGTACTTTCTACCGTAATCTTTGGCCAGAGATTCGCGAGGCGCTGAAGCCGGGCGACTGGGTGATAGTGAGCATAGGCCATAACGACAACGGTCCCTACGACAAGGGGCGCGCCCGTGCCAGTATTCCCGGAACGGGACAAGACTCGATGCTGGTGAACGTCGAGATGGTGAACAAGGGCGATACGACCTACCGCGAGGAGATGATTTATACCTACGGCGGCTATCTGCGCCGCTACATTGCCGATATCCGTGCCAAGGGTGCCAACCCCGTGCTGATGTCGCTCACGCCGAAGAAATACCGTACGGCCGACGGGTCGCGCCTGCGTGGCGACGAGCATAAGTTCGGCCACTGGGCCGAAGAGATTGCCCGCGAGCAGAATGTGCCGTTTATCGACCAGAACACGCTCTCAACCCAGAAACTGGAGAGCTATTCCGTGTGGAAATGCGACTACCATTTCTTTACGGATAACATCCACACCTCGAAGTTCGGCGCTGAATTGAACGCCCGCTCTGCAGCCGAAGGCATTGCCGCCTGCGACCATCCGGCCATACAGCCGCTGAAGGCATTGCTGCGCAACGTGGAACTGCCCCGTATGCAAGTGAACCGCGAGGAGGGAAAGCCCGTGGTATGGCTCACAGGCGATTCCACGGTGAAGAACACCGACAAGGAGGAAGACGGAATGTGGGGCTGGGGTGCCGTGGCCTACGAGGCGTTCGACGCCAAGAAGATTACGGTGGCCAATGCCGCCATGGCCGGCCGTTCGCTGCGCCGATACCTGAACGAGGGCCGTTGGGACCAGGTGTATAACTCGCTGCAGAAAGGCGACTATGTGCTGATCCAGTTCGGCCACAACGACGTGGGTCCCATCGACTCGCTGAAAGAGCGTGGCGAAATTGTGGGAACGGCCGACACCTGCCATGTCTATAAGTTGAAGAGCAACGGCCAGTATGAGGTGGTATACAGCTTCGGCTGGTACCTGCGCAAGATGATCGACGACACGCGCGAGAAGGGTGCTACGCCCATTATTGTTAGCCTGACGCCGCGCAACATCTGGAAGAACGGAAAGATAGAGCGCCGCAACGACACCTACGGCAAGTGGTACCGCGAGGTGGCCGAGCAGACCGGTGTGGAAATCATCGACGTACATAACATCACTGCCGATAAATATGACAAGAAAGGCGAGAAGAAGGTGAAGGCCTACTTCTGCAAAGACCATACCCACTCATCGCTTGCCGGTGCCAAGGAGAACGCCAGGAGCGTTCGAACGGGACTGCGCAAGATGAAGTCGCCGCTGGCAGCCTATACCCGCTGACGCCCAACAACTTAAACCCATACACAATGCGTACCGTTTATCTCGACAAAGGCATTCAGCCCATGCGCCCCAGTGTGGCCACCATCGGTTTCTTCGACGGTGTTCATCGCGGCCACCGTTTCCTTATCCGCCAGCTCATGGAAGATGCTGAGCGGAAGGGGCTGGAGTCTACGGTCATCACGTTTGACCGTCATCCGCGCCAGGTGCTGCAAGCCGACTACCAGCCGCAGCTGCTCACCACGTTCGACGAAAAGCAGGTGATGCTTTCGAAGACAGGCGTCGACAATATGGCCGTCTTGTCATTCGACGCGCAGATGGCCCGCCTGTCTGCTCGGGAGTTTATGGAGCGCGTGCTGAGCGGACTGCTCAACGTGAAGAAACTCTACATCGGCTACGACCATCGGTTCGGGCACAACCGCGAGGAAGGCTTCGAAGATTATGTCCGCTACGGCCGCGAACTGGGCATCGAAGTGGTGCAGAGCGAGGCCTACGAACTGAACGGCGTCAGCGTGTCGTCGTCGGTTATCCGCTCTTTCCTGCAGGAGGGCGAGGTGGAGATGGCCGAGCGCTGTCTGGGTTATCCGTATATCCTGTTGGGAAAAGTGTCGCCGGGCGTTCAGGAAGGGCGAAAGCTAGGATTCCCCACCGCTAACCTTGTGGTGGATTCCTGCAAGCTGATTCCTGCTGCCGGTGCGTATGCCGTCAGTGCACGTTTAGAGAATTCAGCCACGGCCCGCCCGGCCATGATGAACATCGGCACCCGTCCTACGTTCGGAGAGAATGCCCAGACACTGGAGGTACATATCCTCGACTACAACGGCAATCTCTATGGCGAGCGCCTTGCCGTGGGTTTTGTTCGCCGGCTTCGCGAGGAGCACAAGTTCCGTAGTCCGGAAGAACTGGCGCGCCAGTTGCAGCAGGATGCCGAGAAGGTGAGGGAAGTGATGAGTGGGAAGTGATGAGTGATAAGTGATAAGTGAAGATGAAAAAGGCTATTATATATCTGGTGATGTTTTTCGCCATTCAGGCGATATGTTCGTTTGCAGTGATGGGCGTATGGTATCTTGTCAAGGGAGCGATGCCCGGTGAGGGGGGAACTTTCCTTGTCATCAGTACCTTACTTTTCAGCATTGTCACGATGCTGGTTTTCGGATGGAGGCGATGGACGCCCGTCAACGGCAACTATCTGAAGACGCGCCCTTGGAGCGTTCTGTTCTGGGCCGGTATGGCAGCACTGGGTTTCCTCCTGCCTTCCGATTGGTTCCAGGAGCAGATACCCGAGCTGCCCAATCAGCTTAAAGACAGTTTCAATAGCATAGTGAACACCCCTGGCGGCTATCTGGCCTTGGCCATTCTTGTTCCTGTAGCCGAAGAGTTCGTCTTCCGTGGAGCCATTCTGCGTGTGCTTCTGAAGTCTTTTGGTGCAGACAATTCCCTGAAAGGAGTCTGGATAGCCATCGCCATCTCGGCATTACTGTTCGCCTTGGCTCACATGAACCCCGCCCAGATGCCCCATGCCTTCGTTGTCGGACTGTTGTTAGGCTGGTTCTATTGGCGCACGGGCAGCATTCTTCCCGGTGTGGTCTACCATGTGGTCAACAACACCGCTTCGTATGTCATGATGCGCCTTTACCCCAACCTTGAAGACCTCACGCTGACCGATTTCTTCGGCAGCGAGGCTAACGTGCTGAAGGCTTTGGGATTCTCGCTGCTTGTCTTCCTGCCAGCCATCTATCAGCTGCATCTCCGCATGAAACGGTAAACGAAAAAGGAGAGCTCAGAAGCTCTCCCCGTTGATGATGACGTTGCGGACGAATGTGTTTTCGATGAGGTTCTTGTCGAAAGCCTTCTTCTCGTCCTGCACGTTGATGTTCTCGAAACTGAAATCCTTCAGCTTGTATTTGTCGCTCAGTCCTACGTCGAAGAAGTTCTTGCACTTCATGTCGATGTTGCGGGCTCTGATGTTGTTGCACTGCGACAGGGGCATGTCGTCGCGCTCCTCGGGCTTGAAGAACTGCGTCCAGGGTCTTACCACCAGGAACGAGCCGCACGTGCCTTTCAGGTTCTCCAGCGTCACGTATTCATAGTGCTGCGGGGTGTCGGGGCGCATCTTCAGCCATAGCACACGGCTGGCCTCGTCAATCTGGCAGTTGCGCAAGATGACGTTCCAGTCGTGAAGACTCTCCGAGCCCAGCGTAAGGCATCCGTGCACGAATCCGTAGTGGCAGCGGTCGATGAGCACGTTGCTCGAAGGTCCGTTCGTCGGGTCCTTGTCGGCCCAGGTTCCCTTGCCGCCCTTCAGCACCACGGCATCGTCGTTGACCGAGATTTCGCAGCCGTAGATGAGCACATCCTTGCATACGTCGAGGTCGATGGCATCGCTCGACGGTGCCTTGGCGTCCTGCGGTTCGTGGGGCGCATAGATGGTGCATCCGATATACTTGATGCGCTCGCTATTATAAATATGGTTAGTCCAGAAGGGCGAGTTGATGAGATGCACGTCCTGCACCTGCACGTTCTTGCTGTTCGAGATATACACCAGTCGGGGCCGCAGCGCCTCCAGATTGGTGCACTGGCGGTTGAACTTGCGGCGAATCCAGAACTCCTCCCAGAAGCGCAGTCCGTTGCCATTGATGGTGCCCTTGCCGCTGATGGTGAAGCCGTCAACGTTGTCGGCATTGATGAGCGCGCAGAAATAGTCGAGCGTCTGTCCCTCCATGCGCGTTTTCTTCAGCGGGTAGTATTTGATGGCGTCGATGCCTTTCAGCATTCCGCCCTCCACAAGGTGCAGATGAGTGCCCTGACGGAAAAACAGTGCGCCAGTCAGGAATGTTCCCTTGGGAACGACCACCACGCCGCCGCCCTCGTTGGCGCAGCGGTCAATCACGGCCTGAATGGCCTCGGTCTGCAGCAGCGTGCTGTCGCCTTTCACGTCATAGTCGGTTATTACGTATTTTTTGCCCAATTCATCGACGTTTATGCGTGTGGTGTCGCTAAACCATTCCGATATGACTTCCCCGTTGGGCCATTGCTGGGGAGCCTTCTTTCTCATGCGGGCATCGGCTGTCTGTACTATGCCGAACACCATGCAGAGTATGCAGATTGTCTTCGTTATCTTGTTCATATAGTTTTCAGGTGTTAATGGTTTCCTTTGATGGTAATCATAATTTTCCATTTTCCATTCTACATTCTCCATTCTCCATGAAACCTCAGTCCATGTGGAAAAGTTCCTTCAGCGGAATGGTGACGGGCGAATTGTCGGGGTTCACCTCCATGATGTCGGCCATCATGTCCCACCAGCGCTGGGTGATGGGGTCCACGTTCTCTGTGTCCTGGCTGTTGCCTTCGCCTTCGCATTCCTGGTAGGCGAAGAGCAGGTTGGTTTCTTTGTCCCAGAAAATGCTGTAGTTGCCCACACCCTGGTCCTTGATCATCTGTTTCAGTTCCGGCCAGATGGCGGCATGCCTTTTGGCGTATTCGTCTTCGCAGCCGGGTTTAAGAATCATTTTGAATGCAAATCTTTTCATTTTTTTGTTTGTTTTATTAGTTTGATAGACAAAGGTAGGCTGAATTAATGAGAAAACCAAATGTTTGTTCCTTATTTCGCCCTTTTTAGCTTTTTTTGTCAAACGCACGTTTGCTAGAACAATGTCAAAGGAACACAGAATTCACAAAAAAACACTGAAGCATTTGCACAGGTGCCCGTCAGACAAAATTCACAGGAACAGGTGCCTTTTTGTGAGTCCTAGAAACCTTAGCCGTTTGCCGACTTCATTTCCACAAAGCGGGCGACGGCCTGACTGATGCTCTGCAGACCGAAATCGGCGGGATTCAACTCTGAAATGGGAATCCAGCGGGCCTCGGCGGCATCATCGTCGGGAGTGACCGACGAACAGTCGGCTACCGTGCAGCGGAAAAACATATCCATCGTAGGGATGCGGAAATCGCTGTATACGTAGGTGTTAGGAATCGAGAACAGAAATTCCGAATTGCCTACCGTTAGGCCCGTCTCTTCTTTCACTTCGCGGGCCACTGCCTCGCCCACGGTCTCGTGCATGTCGGTGAAACCGCCGGGAAGGTCGAGCGTGCCGCGGGCAGGCTCCTTGGCACGGACCACCACCAGCAACTGGTCGCGCTCGTTAACGATAAAGGCAGCCACGGCCGCACTGGGGTTCAGGAAGAACTCGAACCCGCAGTCGGCGCAGCGGCGGCTTTTTTCTGATGAGTCATTGAACCGGGGCGAACCGCACACCGGACAATAACGGAATTTTTCTAACGGATGCATCACCAATTGTCTGTACGGAAGGGGAACAAGGGTAGTCCGGCAGCGTTCTTCAGGTTGCCAATCTGGAAATTCTTGAAACAGTAGCGGATGGCCACTGGCTTCTTCACCTCGGGCGAAGAGAGGCGGATAGTCTCGTCCCAATAACCGCCGCCGGGCTGCCAGAAATGTTCGGCCTTGGCGGGATGGAACACGTGGTCTTCGCCAGCCAGTTCGAATCCCTGGATGTCTTCGAAGCGGCTGATGGCACCAAGGTCGTTGGCCAGATGAATGTCCACGATGTCGCCAGTCACCCGCATATCCTTAAACGAAGGACTCATACAGCCCACGGCCGTCAGTCCGTAGGTCTTGTTCAGCGCCAGATAGGCCAGACGCTGGCCCACGGGCTTCTTCTGTGCCGGATGAATCTGAGCGGGTTCGTAGGGATACACCAGGTCGTTGGTGCATACCAGTCCGCTGTTGGGAATGATTTGCGAAGCCTTGTACTGCTGTTCGCGCAGCCGTGCTCCGTTATCGGCATTCACATTGTCATAGTGATAGGGAGCAATCTCCACGAAATAGAAAGGTATCTCACCTAGACCGAACTGGCCGCGCCACTGGTCCACCAGAATCTTCATGCGCTCCGAATACTGGTCGCCGGGGTCGCCCACGTTCGAGCAGCCCTGGTAGTAGATGATGCCCCTGACGGTGTAGTTTAGTATGGGGTTGAACGTGCCGTTGCCCCATAGCATGGCGCGGTGGTAGTCCCATTCGGGCTTGAAGGCCACGATGCCGGCCGAGTCGGTGGGTTCCTTGGTGTATTTCTTCAGGTTCTCCTTGGTCAGCCAGCTCTCCACGCGGGTTCCGCCTTTGTTGGCCATGATGAGTCCGATGGGCACGTCGAGCGTCTTGTTGAGCACCTGTGCGAAGAAATAGCCTGTGGCCGAGGCCTCGCCAACGGTCTGCGGCGACACCTCTTTCCATTCCGTCGGCTCTGAGTTCCATTGCGGCTCGACGCGCATCACCGACGGAATCTTCACGTAATGCACCCCTTTATATTCGTTGGCCGTCACCACGGCATCGTTGTATCCCTCCACGGGACAGTTGCCGAATCCCTTCACGGGCATCTCCATGTTCGACTGTCCGGCGCAGACCCACACCTCGCCGGCGAGGATGTTGCTGAGCGTCAGCTGGTCGCCGTCGTCGAAGGTGATGGAAAGCGGTGTATAACTGGCCTTGGGCGTCTTCACTTTCACGATGAAATCGCCGTTTTTCGATGCTTTTGCCGTATAGACCTCGTTGTCCCACGAAGTGGTAACCTTCACTTCCTTGGCCGTGGTCTTGCCCCACAGGCGGGCTTCGGTCTGTTGCTGCAGAATCATGTTGTTGCCCATCACGTAGGGAAGTGTCACTTTGGCTTGGGCGCTGGCCATAGCGACTGCCACAAAGGCTGTCAATAAGAACTTTTTCATAATTGTGCTAATAGTTTATAAACTTTCTGCAAAGATAGTGCAAAAAAACGATTTAGTGAAGAGAAAGAAGATGAAATATTCTTTCTTGAGCGTGAGTTTTTTATATAAACGAGAGAAATAACAAAAAACAAAAAAAGATTTTTTGTGTTTTGTATTCCCGAGTGCAGCCTTTTCTTGTGAAAAGATAATAAATTATTAAGAATTAGGAATTAAGAATTAAGAATTATTCTTACCTTTGCAAGCAAATTAATCTGATATGAGACATTTATTTATTCTTTTTGCTATGTTAGCATCCAGTCTGACGGCTATGGCCGACAAACCTTTCGAATTGAATTTGTGGGATGGAAAACCCAAGGTGAAGAGTGCCGACCCCAACGATACCGCCAAGGTTTTCGTATATCTTCCGCCGAAGTCGATGGCCACAGGGCGCGCCGTGGTTATCTGTCCGGGCGGCGGCTATCAGCATCTGGCCATGGACCACGAGGGAAAGCAGGTGGCCGAATGGCTCAACCAGCTGGGCATTGCCGGCATTGTGCTGAAATACCGCATGCCCCACGGCAAATATGAAGTGCCCATCTCGGATGCCGAGCAGGCCATGCGACTGGTGCGCGCCAATGCTCACCAGTGGGCCATCAATCCCAACGACATTGGCATCATGGGCTCGTCGGCAGGCGGCCATCTGGCCAGTACCATCGCCACCCATTCGGTGAAGGATGCCAAGCCCAATTTCCAGATTCTATTCTATCCGGTCATCACCATGATGCCCGACATCACGCATAAGGGCTCGCACGACAATCTGCTGGGCAGCCATGCCAAGAAAAAACTGGAGACCGAATATTCTAACGACATGCAAGTGAGCCGTCTGACGCCGCGCGCATGGATTGCGCTAAGCGACGACGACCACACAGTGCTGCCCGCCAACGGCGTGAGCTATTATCAGGCTTGCTACAAGCAGGATGTTCCCGCCTCAATCCATGTCTATCCCACGGGCGGTCATGGCTGGGGCATGCGTTCCTCGTTCAAGTATCACATCGAAATGCTGCTTGAACTGAAGGCCTGGTTGCAGAGTTTCTAAAAAGAGGACCCACCCCCAGCCCCTCCCTAAATGGAGGGGAGTAAATATATTTAAGCTCAATTGAAGTATAGAAAATATGTGAAATCGTATTAGTTGGAGAAGTGCAGCCCTTTCGCACTAAAAGTGCAGCCTATTTGCACTACTAGTGCCAAAGGGTTGCACTTCTTCAATTATATGCTAAAATAATATCGTAAAAACCACATTTCGGCATGATATTTTCAGCAAAAATCGCCCGAAAATGCCACTAATGCCACCATAATGCCACCGCCTCAGCCCCCATAAACACAGGGAAAGTGGCAAAGTGGCATTTTTTTTCGAGAAAAAATTTTTTATGCGCGCATACGCGCGCGAAGAAATTAAGGTTGAGCACCTTCCACCGTTTTGTTTGTTGACTTATCTAATCGAATTACAAATGCTTCTACTTACGGCAAGCGAATTGCAAATTTGCTTGAACGGAGTAATCTCCTCCGTTCAACGTTTATATTCAATTATATTACCCGTCCGTTCCAGCATTTCTCGGGTGACAACCAATGTGTCGTAAAGATGATTCCTGCAGATTTCATCCCATGTGTGATTTCTTGCCGTCTCTAATTTGATGATGAAGAAAAGCCCCTTGTTGTCTCGTTTAAATAATCTTCCCGGTTCTGCATACGCTGCCATAGAGTCTGGTGGTATTAATTCGTTTTTGCTAATGTCAAGCATTCCCTTGTTGTTCATTACGGTCCATGTGGAATCCCACTTTGCCCCCAAACGATTGTGGAAACTGAATATTCCGCGTTCACTTACATATACACTATCAATGCTATCGTCAAAAGAAGTTCCGCAAATAATAGTGTCTATTGTGCAGTTCTTTATACTCATTGATTCCGCGAAGTCAAAAACAGGTAAACAAGACACGAAACTATAGAGGATCACTATAGGAATAATTGTTTTCTTCATGTTTCTACGTTTTATAA
>JAEEGK010022907.1_pt1 | contig 13072 bp, 10 predicted proteins | sample 8958771 | NCBI WGS metagenome assembly JAEEGK01 (sample SAMN16246547, study PRJNA631951) | gut metagenome | biome: gut microbiome; feature: rumen; material: SC-attached | host: Bos | place: Iran: Karaj | collected 2018-10 | reverse complement strand
GAAGGACTGGAAGCTATGGAGCTTGCAGTACGCAAATGTCTTCATCTTAAGCCACTTGTTGATGGCAGACCTAACGCACCGGTAGCACAGGCAGTCTCTCTTTTTATCTGCTTTATCCCGCAAGTTTCAAAAAACTGGCAGCAGGCAGAGCGTGCCTGGAAAGCCCGCGGTGGCCGCAAGTCTCTGCGTATGTTTACAGTTTTACTTCCAGTTTTTTTCTCAGTAGGAATGAAGCAGGCTTATAATTCTGCAAAGGCAATATCGGCCAGACAATAGGGAGCGAGGGGAAGACTTTCCCCTATTTAAATAAATGCTTTAGATTTAAGACTTACTTCGCCAGAAGACAAGGTTTTCTTCGTGCCATCTTTCAGAGTGACAATAAGGCCGGCGTTCTCGTCGATGTCGGTGGCGGTGGCTTTGTAGCTTGATTTCTGGTCGCCGATGAGGGGGTAAACTGTGAGCTCCTGGCCAAGCAGGAAGGAAGCTTCCTTGTATTCTTTTATGATTGCTTTGTGGGCAGCAGGGCTTGAAGAATCTTCTTCGAAAATATTTAGAACCTGGCCGGCAATTTCTGCGGCAAGCTGAACTCGGGAAATTGAAGGAGCCGGACCATCTGGAGATGTCTGTGTCCCAGAGACTGCATCTTCCAGAGTTCCCACTACATCAGCAAGTTCGCCTTCAAAAGCAGTCTTATTCTTTTTGATATTTATTCCCATTCCAACAACGGCAGATTCAATAATGCCACTTTCAAAATTTGCAACGCCTTCTGCGAGCACGCCGCAAACTTTTTTTCCGCCAAGGAAAATATCATTAATCCACTTAATTTGAGGTTCAATGTCTGCGGCCTCGGGAAGGCGGCCCAGAACATTTTTGATTGCCCTGCAGATTGCAACCGCCGCGCTGGCAGTCAGTCTTGCGGGATTTGTAATTCCACCCTTAGGTGCGTAAATAACAGAAATGTAAATGCCTGTCTTTTCCGGAGAAACAAAGGTTCGGCCAAGGCGGCCTCGGCCGGCGGTTTGCTTTTCGGCGACAATTACAGCTTTGTGATATTTCTGGCCGGCGGGAGTAAGCTGGCCGCTGCTGTCGCGCAGGTTTCCGCACTCAGCCAGCAATCTTTTTGCGTAGGTATTTGTAGAATCAATCTCTTTAAAGCATTCAATATGACATTCGGAAAAATCAGGGAAGCGGGAAGAAAAAGTTTCAGAGAAAAGCTCTGGGGTAAAAACATCCTTGTCGGCCAGTACGTATCCACCGTTTGTTGTTCCTTCAATTGCGGAACCTGCTTCTCGAAGACTGTTTATAGCCTTCCACACAGCAGCCCGGCTCACACCACACTCCGCCGCCAGCACCTCTCCAGACACCGCCTGGCCCTTGGCCTCAACGAGCAGCTTCAAAACTTTTTCCTTCGTAGTCATGCTTATATTGATACCAAAAAATTGTTTTTTCTGCAATTTAGAAAAATTAAAAATTTCCGGGTAAGCGCCGCCGCGGCGAAGTTAGTTTATGGGGCGGGGAATAATGCGGTGGAAATTTTCTTCTATGATTTTTTCGAGTTGATGGCGGGGAAGCCCTAGGAGTCCGGCGAGTTCATCATAAACTCTTTCAATTAAAGCGACGTCGCTACGTTTTCCTCCCAGCCATGGTTCTGAGTCGGGGTTGTCGGTTTCGGCGAGGACGAGTTCTGTAGGTGTGAGCCGGAGCAAGTTCTGAAGGTGTGTCGAGCGGATTGTTTCAACGCCAAAAGTCTGCGGGTAGCCGCGGCGGATAAACTCGCGGAAAATATTTTCCGGGCCGTCGTACCAGTGGATAATCGGGCGGGCATTGGTGTAGTCGGTCAAGATGTCACAAATTTCCTGCTCGGCGTCTTTTGTGTGGATTACGCAGGCTTTTTCTTTTTTGTTACAGTATTCCAGAATCCAGCGGAAAACTTTTTCCTGGTTTTTACGTGAACTTTTTGACCAGCAGAAGTCCATGCCGATTTCGCCTATGAAGGGAGAGCGGTCAAGGTAGCCGGCCAGGCGGGTGGCTGTGTCCGGATCGTCGAGGAGGTCGGCGTTTTCGTCGGCGCGATTTGGGTGAATGCCAAAGGTTGGGATGATGTGGCAGGCGCGGGCGGAGCTTTTTGCCCACTCGGCAATCCCGCAGTTTTCGAGAAAACTTTTTTCATCTACCGAGGCTGCTACGATGGTTCCGGAGAACTCTGTCAGCTGGTGTTGAAGCTCTTCTCTTTTATAGAAATCAAGATGTGTATGGAAATCTATCAGCATATAAAATTCTTTTAAGTAATTATCACAGTTTAATTGAATGTTTGCAAGAAAAATGACTTGTTAGTATTCTTGAAATAAGGTTACGGCTAAAAGACCGTAGCGGATGTTTTTTAGCCGTAGTCAGACAAAAAATGAGGCTCAGAAAAGGGGAAAATTTTCGGGTCTTACGGCTAAAACTCCTGGGAGAAGGTGTTTTAGCCGTAAATATTTCTGTATAAGATGTTTAGGCTTGCCAGGAAGTAGGTTATTTACGGCTAAACAGGCTCGTTTAATTGCTTTTAGCCGTAATACTTATAACAAAAGGCTTCGTTTAAGACGAATTAGAGCTTTTATTACGGCTAAAAGAAAGAATGCGATGTTTTTTAGCCGTAAAACTGCAAGTTTTTAAGAATTTTAATCTAGAACAAGAAATTGGGGGCGTTGCGGGGGCAAGTCTGGACTTTTATTTTTGCCCCCGCAGAGGGGGTAGCGTAAAAGATGGTGGTTGAGCTTGTCGAAACTACCATCTTTGGAGCGAGGGGGAGACTTCCCCCCTTTTATGCCATATTATGGTCTACTCAAAGCGTTTGTCTTCAATTCTCTTTGTTTTCTTTTCGCTTCGTGGAAGCTCGCCGATTCCTACAACCTTTACTTCCGGAGTCATGTTGTACTTCTGCTTGAAGTTGTAAGCGATGGCCAGGGCTACCTCTGTGCGGTCTGTGCCGCCTTCAACTTCTACAGAGAGGGTCATCTTGTCTTTGCCGTCTACGTGCTCGATGAGGGCGCGGTATTCGCTTGAAGTTCCAGGAACACCCTTGATTACATCTTCGATTGTGCTTGGGAAGATGATATTGCCCTTTACCTTTACCATGTCGTCGCTGCGGCCAAGAATCTGTGTGATGCGTGGATACTTAAGGCCTGTTGGGTTTGGAGTTGTTACAAAGGCTGCGAGGTCGTGGGTGCGGAAGCGGAAGAGTGGAGCACCCTCTTTAACGAGAGTTGTCAAAGTGATTTCACCAATCTGTCCTTCTGGCACAGGCTTACCTGTCTGTGGGTCAAGAATCTCAATATAAACATAATCATCAAAAATACAGATTGCATCGTCGCCAACTGCGTTGATTCCGATTCCAGGACCATAACATTCTGTAAGACCGTAGATATCGTAAAGCTCGATACCAAGAATACTCTGGATTCTGTTGCGCATTTTTTCGCCCCAGCGTTCTGAACCGATTACACCTTTTTTAAGATGGATTTTATCTTTGAGTCCGCGTGCTTCTACCTGTTCTGCAAGGAGGAGTGCATAAGAGGAAGTTGCGCAGATTACTGTTGATTTAAGATCCTGCATCATCTGAAGCTGCTTTTCTGTGTTACCAGGTCCCATTGGAACAGCCATAGCACCAAGTCTTTCACAACCAGCCTGGAAGCCGATACCAGCAGTCCAAAGTCCGTAGCCCGGTGTAATCTGGATGCGGTCTTTGTTTGTGATTCCAGCAAGCTCGTAGCAGCGGGCAAACATGATAGCCCAGTCTTCAACGTCTTTCTTTGTATAAGGAATAACTACAGGTGCACCAGTGGTACCGCTAGATGAGTGAATGCGGACAATTTCTTCTTCCGGAACTGTAGCAAGTCCGAGAGGATAAGCGTCGCGGAGCTCCTGCTTTGTTACGAAAGGAACAAGATTTTCAAAATCTTCCTGGGTTTTAATATCATCCGGATTTACGTTAGCAAAACGCTTTGTATAAAAAGGATTTCCAAATTCCTTAACGCGCTTAATCTGAGCGCGAATCTGTTCAAGTTGTTTTTCGGTAAGTTTCATAATGGGCTTTATCCTCCAAAAAGAAAGCCATTAAACAAGTTTGTCAAGGCTTTAAGCGTAGCGTGCCTTGACGAACTTGTATATCACGGCCTTGTTAGTTACTATTTATAGTAACATAATACAACGCCGTTTTGTTTCTGTCAATAGTAATATGAAAAATTCGTTATTTTATGTTATAATTGCAATATGATTCGTAACAGTGGACATGCCGACCTTCCTCTTCATACCGGAACCGTTCCCCGCTGGCTGGCCGACCGCATGATGGTTTTAGGCACACTGATTACAGAATCTCTCGTAGAAAATTTCGGCCCCGATGAAGTTCTGGTCCGCCTCAGCGATCCCCTCTGGTTTCAGTCCTTTGGTGCCGTTATGGGAATGGACTGGCACAGCTCCGGAATTACGACAAGTGTGATGTATGCCCTTAAGCGAGGCCTGAATCCCCGTGCAAGGGAGCTTGGCATTTATGTCTGCGGAGGCCGTGGAAAATATTCCCGTCTTACTCCAGATGAGCTTTTAGAAATTTCTGCCCGTGAAGGCTTGAACGGCGAGGAGCTGGTTCGAAACAGTAAGCTTGTTGCAAAGGTAGATAATAATGCCGTTCAGGATGGCTTTCAGTTATATCAGCATAATTTTGTTTTGACCCGTAGCGGTAACTGGGCCGTTGTCCAGCAGGGAATGAATGGCGCCGAAAAGAAGGCCCGCCGTTATCACTGGTGTTCTTCAAACCTTCGGTCCTTTGTAGAAGAACCTCACAGCGGGGTAGTGGGCGATAACCGCGGGAAGATCCTCAATCTTACCGACCATGAAGCCAAATCTGCCCGTGACAGTATTCTTGAAATGAGTCATGAAAATCCTGAAAAGATGCTCAAGGAAATAGTTCAGATAGGCAAACCCGCCAGCCAGATGATTCTTATGCAGGGAGGGGAAAGTCTTCCCCTCGGCGGCACTGCGTTGCCGCCTACCCCTTCAAGCGGGGGAGACCCCCGCAACGCCCCCTCAGACATCCCCGAGCAGCTGGAGCTCTTTCCAGAATTAACTAACGAACGTTCGATAGTTATGCCATCACATCACGAAGTTCTGGCCCAGGATGTAGACCTTAAGCGCCTTGGCGGAGTTCTCGCAACTGCCTACGAAAGCCAGCCTCAGGATTTTGAAAGTCTCATGCTCACTCCAGGACTCGGACCAAGAACCCTGCAATCCCTGGCCCTCGTAAGCGAAGTAATTTACGGAACTCCAAGCCGCTTTACAGACCCTGCCAGATTCAGCTTTGCCCACGGAGGTAAAGACGGACATCCTTTCCCGGTTCCCCTTAAAATCTATGATGAATCAATCCGTGTGCTGCGGGACAGCATAGAAAAATCAAAATTAGGTTATAAAGATAAATCAGACTGCATAAAACGACTTCATACAGTAGCACTCAATGTAGAAAAGAATTGTGCCCCGGAAGTAGACTTTGATGCGGCAATTCGTTTTGAACGAGAACATTCAGAAGAGTGGGATGGGAAAACTGTTTAGTTTTTATTTCTGAAACTCCTGCTTTGTCATAAAAAAGGCTGCCCTTTATGGGGCAACCTGAAATATAAAATTAATTTTTACGGCTTTCAAATTCATTTAAAATCTTATTTGTATTTTCAAATTCTTCTTCTGAAAGCTTCTTTTTGCGAACTGCCTTTTCAAGGTCATCACCAAGCTTAGAAACCAGTTTCTTATAATCTTCAGGAGAACAATTATCATCCATATAAGACTTGATTGCTTTATCTACACTGTCAACAACAAGCTTTTCTTTTTTCATATAAATAATCCCCTGCTTTATTTATACCATTCTACGGCTTTTTGGTTAAGTTCAAAAAACTCCGGTTTTACAAGGTTTTTAATTGCGGCTTTAAGTTCTTCAAGATCTATGAGCCCTGCACGGCTGGCAGCCCCAAGCAGAACCATGTTTACAACCTTGCTGCTTCCAAGTTCTTTGCAGGCTTCGTCGGTATCTACCGCTACAACCTTGGCTGCAACTTTTTCCAGGTAAGCTACCATCTCTTTTTCATCAAAGGCTTTTCCGCTCAGGCTGGCAGTTACCGGCTGCACAACCTTTTTGTTTACGATTACAGTGCCGCCCTGTTTAAGGTAGGTGATGTTGCGTACTGCTTCTGCTGCTTCGAAGGCGATGAGCACATCTGCCTGGCCCTGTGGTACCAGCGGTGAAAATACGTCGCCGCCGATTCTCACGTGGCTTACAACCGAGCCGCCTCTCTGAGCCATTCCGATTGTCTCAGCCGAAAGCACGCGCTCGCCGTTTGCAATTGCTGCCTGTGAAAGTACCTTAGCGGCAAGTACAGTTCCCTGTCCGCCCACTCCACATATTATGATATTTTTACTCATTGATAGCTCCTATAGGGCATACTTGCGAACATAAACCACAACCAGTACACAACGACTTATCAATATCAACTAACTGTTTGCCTTTTGCATTTGTCGCAGTACTTACACTCAGTGCCGGGCAGCCCAGCTCGTTGATACACTTGCGACAGCCGATACACTTTGCTGTGTCTACATTCAGAGCGTGTGGTTTCTCCCAGCCTACCTTCTGTGCAATTGCGATACATGGTGCCTTAAAAATGATTGCACTTACGCCCGGAGTTTCGCTTGCTTTCTGAACTGCTTCCACTGCGGCCTTCTGGTCGAAGGGGTTCACGGTGATTACCGGATTAACTCCGATGGCGTTCAGGATTTTTTCTATGCTGATTTTCTCGACGATTTCTCCCATCATTGTTACGCCCGTTCCCGGGTGAGGCTGATGGCCTGTCATGGCAGTTGTTGAGTTGTCGAGAATACAGATTGTCTGCTTTGCCTGATTGTATACTGCATTTACAACGCCTGTGATTCCGCTTGCAAAGAAGGTTGAGTCACCTATGAAGCTGAAGCAGTAACGGTCCGGTTCGTTGTGGTAAAAGCCCTGGGCCATTGTGATGTCTGCACCCATACAAAGACAGGTGTCTGTCATATCAAGAGGCATTGCGTTGCCAAGTGTGTAGCAGCCGATGTCTCCGCAGTAAACGGTTTTCTTTCCCTTCATTGCCTGCTTTACGGCGTAGAAGGCCCCGCGGTGAGGACAGCCTGCACAAAGGACCGGCGGGCGGACTGGCAGGTCTGGAGCCGGAGTGTCTGCGGTGGTTGAGTAGTCCGAAGGACGTATCGAAACCACATTTCCGCCATTAGCAGTGGTTTCGATACACTCGCTTCGCGAGCACTCAACCACCGTAGTAATTATCTTCTTAATTATCTCAACACTGAGCTCGCCGGCCTCTGAAACTGTACCATCGAGTTTTCCGCGAATCTGGCAATTTACTCGAGCGAGGCCTGCGATTTTTATTAAATTTTCTTCAATAACAGGGTCTAATTCTTCAAAAACGACGATTTGCTCGTGCGACTTGAGGAATTCTTCTGCTAATGGCTTTGGGAATGGATATGGTGTTCCAATCTTGAGAACCGGGATATCTTTGAGGCCCAGGAGAGACAGGGCTTCCATGAGGTAGCAGTAAGATATTCCGCCGGCGGCGAAGGCTATACTGGTGGTTGAGTAGTCCGAAGGACGTATCGAAACCACATTCTTGTTGTTTGCGGTGGTTTCGGTACACCCGCTTTGCGGGCACTCAACCACCGTATTCCAGCGACTCTTCGAGAACTCTGCCGGCAATATTTTTTCATTTCTTTCAAAAATTCTCTTGTGATTGTTGTACGACGCTCTTGGGAAAATGACCCAGCGCTTGGAATCTTTTTCAAACTGGCCAGACTGACGGCAAGGACCAAGCTCCGGGAAGTCCATGCTTTCGTAGGCGTGGTCGACGCGGGTTGTAGGGCGAAGAAGGACCGGAGTGTTATATTTTTCTGAAAGCTCAAAGGCCTCCTGAATCATTTCGTAAGCTTCGAGTGGAGTAGAAGGATCAAAGCAAGGCAGCTTGGAATACTGGGCAAAGTTGCGGGTATCCTGCTCGGTCTGGCTGGAAATTGGGCCCGGGTCGTCGGCAGAAACAATTACCATGCCGCCCTTAACGCCAACATAGGAAAGGCACATTACAGGGTCGCTTGCAACGTTGAGGCCTACCTGCTTCATTGTGATGAGGGTACGGCTGCCTGCATAAGAGGCACCGGCTGCAACTTCGGCTGCGGCTTTTTCGTTTACGGACCATTCTACGTAGGTTCCGGTTTTGTCTTTATACTTGGAAATAAATTCAATAATTTCGCTGGAAGGGGTTCCCGGGTATCCGGCTACCAGATTAACACCAGCCTTGAGGGCACCAAGCGCAATTGCCTGGTTTCCCATAATCATCTGTTTACTCATAATGAAAGTATATTACAAATGCGCGTTTCTATCAATAAAAACAAGGTTATCAAAAATCAGGTCATCTGTATTATAACATAAATTACAGAAACACTGGCTCCCAGTCGCGTCTTCGCGCCAACATTATAGAAATAATTTATAATACAAAAGTCCTGATTTTAAAAGTTGTTTCATATATATGCATTTGTAATATATTTTCAGAGGGTATATAATAGAAATATTATGAACATCAGTCAGATTGCTAAAAAAGATAGTGCTAAAAGTTTCATGATCTACCATGAAAATCCGGATATCTTCCATGTAAATACTTTGGAAAATCACTCTTATTTTATTCCTTTTGGAAAAGAGAAGGGACAGAATCCTTTCGGGGCACGCGCTAAGTCTTCGCGCTTTGAACTGCTTAATGGGAAGTGGGGCTTCCGTTATTACGACAGCCTGATTGACCTGGAGGATGATTTCGCGGATGGTAAGCTTGCCCGCGCTGCTCTGGCTGATAAAAAGAAAATGTCTGTGCCTGCTAACTGGCAGTTGCATGGTTATGACAAACCTCAGTATACAAATGTGGATTATCCGATTCCTTTTAATCCGCCTTTTGTACCGGATGAAAATCCTGTTGGTATTTATTACCGCACTTATGACTATGCTCCAGATGGTCTTGAGCGCATCCTTTGTTTTGAGGGTGTAGACAGCTGTCTTTATCTTTATGTGAACGGAAAGTTCTGCGGCTTTTCGGAGGTTTCACATCATACCGCTGAGTTCAATATTACTCCATTCTTGAAGAAGGGCGAAAACCTGATTACGGTTGCAGTTCTTAAGTGGTGCTTTGGAACTTATTTTGAAGATCAGGATAAAATCCGCCTTTCGGGAATTTTCCGCGATGTTTATGTTTTGTCTCGTCCGGAAAAAAGAATTACTGATTACCGTATCAAAACTAATTTGAAAACTAACTACCGTTCGGCAACTAGAAGTGACTGTGGCGGGAGCCGATGCTGACGTTACTTTGATGTCGCCGGATAGTAAGGAGCTTTTTAAGGGGCATGCAAAGAAGGGTGTGGCTCTGGAAATTCCAGTGGACTCACCGGTCTTGTGGTCTGCGGAAACTCCGGTTCTTTATAAGCTGCTTATCGAATCTGCAGATGAACAGATTGGCGAAGAGGTGGGCTTCAGAAAAATTTACAGTGAAAAGGGCGTACTTAAAATCAACGGTCAGCCAATTAAGTTCCGTGGCGTAAACCGTCACGACAGCTATCCGGATACAGGCTATGTAAGCAGCATTGCTCAGATTGAAAAAGACCTGACCCTTATGAAGCAGCATAACGTCAACGCAATCCGAACCTCGCATTATCCTAATGCGCCGGAGTTTTATAAGCTCTGCGACCGTTACGGCTTTTACGTAATTTGCGAAGCAGATCTTGAGATGCACGGAGTTGTTTCTGTTAACAGCACTCCACACTGGGACTATGCGGACTATTCTGGAATTGCTCTGGTTGCAAGCAACAAAATGTTCTATAAGGGAATACTGGACCGTGAAAAAATCTGTCTTGCCAGGGATATAAACCGCCCTAGCATTATTATCTGGTCTATGGGTAACGAAAGCGGAAACGGCAATAATCTTACCGAGGCCGCAAAGTGGGTAAAGTCTTTTGATGATACCAGACTCCTGCACTATGAAAGTATCCACAATCAGGGAGATACAAGCGATGCGATTTATGATTTAGTTTCGCGAATGTATCCGACTGTACAGGACTGGAAGAAAATGTCGGAGGACAAAAAGGAAAAGAGACCTTTTATTCTCTGTGAATACTGTCATTCTATGGGTAATGGACCTGGAGACCTGGAAGATTATCACAAGGTATTCCACAGCTCGGAGCGTTTCTGCGGCGGCTTTATCTGGGAATGGTGTGACCACAGTGTAATTATGGGTAAAGCAAAAGATGGCAGTACAAAATTCGGCTACGGTGGAGACTGGGGCGAAAAACATAATGACGGAAATTTCTGCTGCGATGGACTTGTTTATCCGGACCGCCGCCCTCACACAGGACTCCTTGAAGCAAAGCAGGTTTACAGACCTGTGAGAGTTCGTAAGGTTGCTGATGGAAAAAATGCAGCGCCAGGCAGCGCTACCTTTGAGGTTGCAAACCTTCTTGCCTTTACGGATGCGGCTGCAGTTTTAGATTGCCGCTACGAAGTTATGATAGATGGAGATGTAGTGAAGACTGCTGACCTTGAGCTTCCTGCACTCTCGCCATTGGCTAAGAAAAAAATCAGCGTATCAGGTCTTCCAAAGTTCGAAGGAAAAGATTCTTATATCAGATTTATTTTTACTGCGAAAGAAGATACCCTCTGGTGCGAAAAGGGCTTTGAAGTCTCTTTTGATCAGGTGCAGCTTTCGGCCACAGCAGATGCGGACGAAGAAGCAGAAATCTTACGCAAGGCTTCCTATATGCCGGAGCTTCCGGGCCAAAAGCCATGGCAGCCTGGTAAGCGGGATGCAAAGGGTGTCCAGGAAAATGCCAGGGCAGAAATTGACGCGCTTATCAAATTTGTTCGTGCCGCAGAAAAACATAATGAAAATCAAAGCTGGCAGGAAACCTTCCTTGTAAAACCCGACTGTAAAAAAGTGCAGCTTGGAAAGAATTTGTATGTTGAGGCTAACGGCTTGCGCTATACAGTTACTGCTGGCAGCGTAACCTATTCCTTCAACCGCAGAAGTGGTCTTTTTGATTCAATCAAAAAGGACACCAAGGAAATCCTCAAAAAGCCTATGGCCTTTAACTTTATGCGTGCACCGCTCGATAACGACCCTATGCGCGGCGAATGGTTTGGTGCGCATCTGCATGATTATGAGGTTAAGGTTTTCAGTTCCCGCATTGAACCAAGCAAGGACGGAAAATCAATTCAGATAATCGTTGATCAGGGCTTTGTATGGAGCAGCCATCAGCCGTTTATGTATGGAACTGTTACTTATACTATTGGAGCGTCTCAGACAGCCGGCTCTGGCTCGGAAATTTCTGTTGAGTTTGATTTTACTGCTACAAGAAAAATCTTTATACTTCCAAGAATCGGTCTTCGTCTCTTCCTGGATAAAGCCTTTGATAAGGTTGAGTACTACGGTTACGGTCCGACAGAAAGTTATATAGACAAGCATCAGGCTACCTGGCTGGGCAAGTTTAAGGCAAAGGTCGGCGACCTCTACGAGCCATATATCCGTCCGCAGGAAAATTCTTCCCACTACGGCTGTCGTTATGTAAAACTAACAGGACGCGGTATGTCCCTTACCTGTACTGCCGCCGACCCGAAAGCCGGCATCCGCAAAAACCTCAGCTTCAACGCTTCTCACTATACGCAGGAAGAACTCTGGACAAAGCGTCACAACTTTGAGCTGGAAGAATCCGGCTACACAATTTTGTGTCTGGACTACAAAATGGCCGGAGTCGGTTCAAATTCCTGTGGTCCGGCCCTCGCGACAAAGTATCGCGTGCAGCTGCCGGAAGTGAAGGGGGAACTGAAGATCCAGATAATGTGAGGGTAAAAGTTGATTTTATCTTTGCAGGGCTGTATGGACGTTGAAAAAACTACAGCGATAAAATATCTCCAGAAAAACGCGCCTTATATTAATATCAGTTTTGAAGAGCATACTGATGCCATAGAAGAGGTAAAGAGTTTGGGTATGTTAAAGAAGATTATCCAGAGTTTCTGATAGGGTAGGAAAAGGCTGTTTTAGAATCGGATTTAAAGATGGACGAAAAAAAGCGTATAAAACTATTTCTGATTATTCATTATTGTATTCTTGCACTGACATTTATAATTTGTTATGTAAATCCAAAGATTCCAAACTGGCTTTATAAAGATTATACACTTTTTGATTACTTTTTATGGTATTACGAAAAGTTTGCATTTCTAATTTTGCTTCCAGTTTTATTTATAATAACCATTGTTGTATTGCTTGGAAAGCGGGATTGTATAGAGTCCCGATCACCATACATTGTTTCGTTATTATTTGATTTTATCGTAGGTGTTTACTGCATAGCGATTTATGTGGCGCGGTTTTGATATGTACCAATTTTGGCGAATTTGGTACATAGGCATAAATATTTCAAATAATTTACATCTCTCCGTTTCGAGTCCTGCTATGAGATCTCGATAATTATAGTTAAACAAAAAAGCACTCGGATATCTCCAAGTGTTTCAGTATAGCGGGGGCAGGACTCGGGGTTTCAGTCGCAGACCTCCTGTCTGCTCCTTCCACCCCGTCTCCGTTCGCTGACGCCGCCCTCCATGGCGGCTTTTCATAAAAATGCTCCAAGTATTCGCATTTTTATGCGCTCACTACGCTTCGAGTCCTGCATTATATTAGTTCTCAACATACATAGTTAAATAAAAAAGGTTTCCTAAATCTAGGAAACCTTGATAGCGGGGGCAGGACTCGCCGTTACGGTCGCACACGTCGTGTGTGCTCCCTCCACGGCGCCTCCGTTCGCTAAGTTGCCATCCATGGCAACTTCCCAGAAAATTGCTGCGCACTGCTCGCAATTTTCTGGTCGCTCACTCCGGTTCGAGTCCTGCTAAGTAGTCTCAAGAAATTTTGAGCAAAAAAAAACTTCCTGAGTTCTCAGGAAGTTTCTATTATAGCGGGGGCAGGACTCGAACCTGCGGCCTCCGGGTTATGAG
>JAEEGK010022904.1_pt1 | contig 13073 bp, 9 predicted proteins | sample 8958771 | NCBI WGS metagenome assembly JAEEGK01 (sample SAMN16246547, study PRJNA631951) | gut metagenome | biome: gut microbiome; feature: rumen; material: SC-attached | host: Bos | place: Iran: Karaj | collected 2018-10 | reverse complement strand
GGGGATTGGGCCCAATCCCCAATCCCCAATCCCCAATCCCCTTTTTGTCATTTATAAATATAATAAGAATTAAAAAAATTTCAAAACCAAAATTAATTAAATAAAAAAAACAAAAAAATATAAAATAATAATAAAAAAATAAAAAATTAAAAATAAAATATTTAATTATTTATTTTAAATGTCTGAAGTTATTTTCTCAAGTTCATATGATGATAGAAACCCTCCCACAAATATATTTACACCAAATAAAAATGAATTCTTCTCAAGTACTGGAATGTTTCCTCAAGAAATAACAATACAATTTAATACAGTTAAAAATGTAAGTAAAATAAATTTAGTATCTTATGGTATAAAAAAAATTAAAATTGAAACATGTGAAAATGATGCAGTTGTTAAATTTACTAAACAAGCTGAACAAAGTGAAGTCCCAAATCCTAATTCTATTCAAAATATATCTTTAGCTTTAACTAAAAATCCAAAAATTAAAATTTTAAAAATTATTATTCTTGAAGGTTATGAAGACTTTTTTACTATTCATTCTGTCAATATACAATAAAAAAAATTTTTAAATTTTTAAATTTTTATAATTTTTATTTATTGATATTTTTAAATTTTTACATTTAAAAATATGAGTAATTATATTTTATATTTTAAAAATTTATTTTTCTTTTTTTTTTTTATATATTTAAATTGAGACCTTTATAATTATATTTATATTTTTCTTTACTTGTAATATACTTTTTTTTATTTACAAATTTATACTTTCTTAACAATAAACAAGTTATAACTTATTAAAATTTAATTTTCGTCATTAGATAAATTTGAAATTATTTCTTTCATTGAAGGACGATTTTCAAATTCATTATCTAAACATGATATAATTAAATCATTTAATTTTTTATAAATTATAATTTCATTTTTTGAAATTTCAAAATTTAAATTTTCAGGAATTTCTAATTCATAATTAATTTCTTTTGTTTTTTTATTAAATTGAAAAGGGTGATTTTGAAATAATAAATAATAAATTAATAAACCTAATTGCCATGAATCAGATAAATTATTATAATAAAGTCCAGAAGAAATTTCAATTGGATAATCTGGATTATTTTTCCTTTTATTATTATAAAAATTTTCTTTTAAAATTTCTTTTTCAAAAATTAGTTTTATTTGTTCGAACATAAATAATTTTGGGATAAAAATATTTTCATATTTAAAAACATATATATTATTCATTAATATATCATCATAAATAAAACCAAAAGAATGTAAAAATGATAATGAATTAATAATATAATTTAAATAATTTAAAATTGATGTTATTATTTTATTATTAAATGAATTTATATGATTAATTAATTTATCATATGGAGGTTCATAAATAAAAAATAAATGTGATTTTTCTTCAAAAAATCCAAAGACATTCAATAAATTTTCATTTTTAATATTATTTATGAATTCATATATATCTATTTCATTTCTTATATATTGTACATTATTTTTATTTATTTTTTTTCTTTTAATGATTTTTACTATATAATTATTTAAATTTTCCTTATTTATACATTTATAATATTTTCCACTTATACCTTCTATTAAAACTTCACTTGTTTCAAAATAATTAGAAAATTTATCTCCAAAATTAAATATTTTTTTTATCTCATTTATAAATTTTTCTGCTTGTTCTTTTTTTTCACATAAATAAGATTTAAAATGAATAATATTATTATTTGATTTTTTATTATAACATCTTAAATTATTTGAATATAATTTTAATATATAAATATATCTTGTTTCTAAATATTCATTATCTAATACAGGAATTGTATTCATTAAAGAAATTAAAGAATCAAAAAAACCAATTTTATCATTTTGATTTCTTAATCTAAAAACAAATAAATCATTATTAATTAAATAAATGATATAATTAATTTTTTTATCATTATTTAAAATAAAACATTCTAGTTTTTCAGAATTTAAAAAACCTGATTGAAAATCAATATTAATAATTTTAGGAAAATGAAGTTTTTTTCCATTATTTTCAATTAAAGATGATTTTTTAATTATTCCAGTAATAAATTGTTTTTTTTTCTCTCTTCTAACAAATAAATTTTTATATGAAGTATGATTTAAAGTTTGATTTTCAGATTTTATTATTGAATTATTATTTAATAAATTTTTATATAAATTAATTCCACTTTCCTCATATAAATTATTGAATTTTTCATTTTTATCATTTTCAAATATATCTAAAGAATCTAAATCATGTTCGTAATCTGTAAAATTTTCTTTATATTCTAAATTTAAATTAAATGTTTTATTTAAATAAATATATAAGATATTAGAACAATCTGAAATTTGAGAATAATTATTTGATTTAATAAAAGTATTTTCTAAACTAGTTACATTAATTGAATGTTTTCTTGATTTATTATTTGATTTCAATAAATAATTTATATTTTCATAATTAAATGGTTTAAATTTATCAAAAAAAAATATTATTAAAATAAATATATCTGAATTTTCTTTAATTAATGTTTCCCATTGAACATAAGTTAATTCAAGATTTAAATAAAATTGAAAAGAATATTTTATAAATTGTTCAAAAATTAAAAAATTATTATTTTTTGTTAATAAATGAAAATGTTTTAATATTAATACAATATCATTTGTATATATTTTTCCTATATTTAATACGTCAAAAAAATCAAAATAAATTTTTATTTTTTCTTGAATAGGAGTAAAATATAAATTTATCATTCCATCAACAAATGATTGTAAATTCATTTGTTCTACTTCATTTGCCTTAAAAATATTTGAATAAATTAATTTTGTAAGATAATAAGGAAGATGAAAATAACTTTTTAATAAATCTAAAGAAATAAATTCAGATTTATTATCATTTTTAGAAATAAGATCTTTTCCTATTTCATAAAAATAATTTCTTATTGAATTTATTGATATTTTTTTATCATTATTTGAATAGAGTAATTGTTGAATATTTTCTTTCTCCTCATTTAAAATCATATATAATTATATATATTGTATTATTAATTATAAATATTTTTCTAAAAAAAAAAAAATAATATTACATATTTAATTTTATCTCTTAAATTAAAAAAAAATGTATCTTTTTTTTTATTTAATACCCTCAAAGATATTATTAAATAAATTTTAAAAATAACATTAAATAAAAATTCTAAATTAATTTCCTAATAATTTTTCTTTTACAACATTATTACCATTAATTTGAGGTGTATAATCAAATTGCTCTTCTAATTCATTTGCTCTTATTTTTCTTTTTTTATATGTTAAAAACATTTTAACATATATTAAAATACCAATAATAACTATAAATAAAATAAAAACCACAACCCAAGAAAAAGGTAAATTAGAAGATGGAGTTTTTGTATAAGGATATAAACCAATAATTTTTTGATCTGGATTAAAAAATATTTGATATTTTTTAAAAAATATTTTACCAAATTTCCAAATTTTTGAATGTTCAGTTTGAAAAATAATTTGAAAATAATAATTTCCTTTAAATTTATAAAATAATTCTTCACCTTTAAAAGATAATGTATAATTTAATTTATTACTTATAAAAGACAATTCTGGAAATTGTTTAATATTAATTTTATCAGAACATTTAATATAAAAATATTTATCATTATTAAATTTTAATTCTTTACATTCACTTTTATAATTATTAAAATACATTTCATAAATTTTATCATAATATTTTTGAACAGATAAAATTAATCCAAATTCATAAGATAATTGAACTTTATTTGATTCAAATAAACTTTCATTTTGAATATTAACTTTATCAAAAAATAATTGCCATTGAATTTCTGATTTTGGAATTCCAACTTTCATATTTTTAAAATCTGTCTCTTTATAATTTTTATCAATTTGATGATAATAATTTCCTAAATATAAAATTCCTTTATCACCTTTATCATTATATTGAATAGAAAAAATTTCATTCTCTGTAATATTTCTTAATTTTAAATGGTTTATAAAATTTACTTTTGATTCACCAAAATTTTCAAATATTTTTAATCCTATTTCTCCACTCATTTCTTCTTTTCCTTCTTTTAATTCTGTTGCTAAATAAAAATTAAAGTTTTTCATTTCATAATTTTTTTTTTCTGAATCAACCAAAACAAAAGTATCTTTACTTAATTTTGCTCTTATAAAATCATAAACTCTATATTCAACATCATAATGTTCTAATAAAACATAAGTTGATGATTTTTTATTATCAAATTTTTGAATATCTTTTGGATAAATTGATGATGTAATAAAAGTTGGGAATTCATTTAATTTTATATATAATTGAATATTTTGAGTTGGTGTTCCAATTTTTGCTTGAATATATATTTCATTTTCTGTTAATTGAGACATTAAATTTTCTTCTGTTAATTTTTTTTTTTCTTTTATTTTAAAAGGTATTTTTAGTAATTCTGATTTGATATTTGAGATTATTAAAGTTATTATTATTATTGATAAAGTATGTCTCATTATTATTTGAATTTTTTTTTATTAAATTTGTAAAATAAAAAATATTATCTTTAATTCATAATATTTAAAATTAAAGTATGAAAAAAAATTCAATCAAAATTATTTATAATAAATATAATATTAAAGATATAATCATTTCTTCATCATTTTTTTTAATTTAACTTCATTATCTTTAAGTATTTGTTCTGATTCAGAAAATAATTTTTTTGCTTCAATAATATTATTTAATTTCAATAATTTATCACCTTTTTCTTTCAGCATCATTGCTCTACTATAACAATACATTAAATTAATATTTTCTTTATCAGGATTATCAGAAGAAACTAAAGTATTAGCTTCATTAATATAATTATATGCTTCTTCAAATTTTTTTTCACTCATTAATTTAGTTCCATAATTCATTAAACAATTAATTTTTTTGTTTTGAATTATCTTTCTATAATCTAAACTATTATATAACCATAAAACTTCATTTTCTTTTATAATTTTTAAAGCTTCATCATCTTTTCTTTGTATAATATATTCATCAATTTTTTTAATTAATTCATCTAATTTAATTTTAGATAATAAATCTTCAATATTTTTTTTACACTCTGGATTATTTTGACAAATTTTTAATGCTTCATTTAAATAATTTATTCCTTCAGGAAATTTTTTTTCAGAAATTTTTTTAATTCCTATATTTTGAAGACATAATGCTTTACTTAAATTAAGACTTTTAATTTCTTCTTCACTATTAGCATTTTTTAATATATTATCAAATATTTTTAAAGCTTCTTCAAATTTTTTTTCTTTATATAAATTAATTGCATTATTTTCTTCTTTTTTATTATTAACTAAATTATAATTTTCTTCAAAAATATTTTTTTTTGGATAATCATTACTACAAAATTTAATAGCATTAGAATAATAATTTAATGCTTCATCAAATTTCTTTTCAATATATAATTTAGTACCAATTTGATTATAACATTCTGCTTTATTATTATTAATCATTTTTAATATTTCATTATCATTCATTTTTTTTTCAGCTTCTTCAAAATATTTTAAAGCTATTTCATAATTTTTATTATCAAAATTATTTTGTCCTAATATTAAATTTTCCATAAAAGAAGATGAATTTTTAGCATCTAAAAATATTTTTTTCTTTGAATAATTATTTGAACAAGTTGAAATTGCTTTATCTAAAACTAAATCTGCTTCTTTTAAATTTTGTTCTTTTAAAAATTTTTGATATAAACCAAAATATACTTCTGACATATTATTTTTAATATCTTCTTTAAATTTTTCATCAGGTGATAATTTATATGATTCTTCAAATTTTTTTAATGATTCATTAAAATTATCTTTTGAAAATAATTCAATTCCTTCTTTATTTAAAATTAAACTTTTAACTGCTGAATAATTTTTTTTATAAATTCCTTCATTTTCAAAACCTTTTTCACAATTATTTGAAGCTTCTTCAAATTTTTTTAAAGATTCTTCTAATTTTCCTTCATTTAAATATTTTTGTCCTAATTCATTTAATGTATTTGCAATATTATTTTTTATTGATGGTGCTTCTTTTATTAATAAAGCTTTTTTAAAATAATTTAAAGCATTTTCAAAATTACCTTTATTATATTCTTCAATACCTAAATTATTTAATTTAATCAATTCAGTTTCCATTAATTAAAGTATAAAATTCAAATAATAATTATTAAAAAAAAATATAAAATAAATAATTTACAAACTATTTAGAAAAAATAAGTAAATAATCTTATAAAATATATGGATAATAATTTAAAAGATGGTATTAAAGTTGGAAATTATACTTTACTTTTAAAACCAATTGGTCAAGGTTCATATGGAACAGTTTTTTTAGCAAAAGATGAAAAAGGTAATTTTTATGCATCAAAAAGAATAAAATTAGATAAATTAAAAAAATCAAAAGTAAAAGAAAAATTGATTAGAGAAATCAAATTATTATATAAATTAGATAATCCTCATATATTAAAAATGAATGATTTATTAAAATCAAAATCACATATTTATGTATTTTTAGAATATTGTAATGGAGAAACATTAAATTCTTTTGTTGAAAATTATAAAAAAATATATAAAGAATTAGTTCCACAAAATATAGTACAAATGTTTACAAAACAAATAATAGAAGGTTTATCATATATGTCAAAGAAAAATTGTATTCATAGAGATTTAAAATTAGAAAATATAATGATAACATCAAATATTTCAAATAATGAAAAAAATGAAATTATAAAAAAAATTATATCAAATAAAAATATTTTAAATTTAGTTCCAGAAAAACAATCAATTTTTTCCTTTGATTCCTTTAAAGATATAATTCCAACACCAAAATATTTTGAAAAGAAAGTAAATAATTTATATGATTTATTAAAAGAATACATAATAAAAATAATAGATTTAGGTTTTGCAAAAGAAATAGAAGAAGATGAAAAAATTACTTCATTTTGTGGTTCTCCTTTAGAAATGCCTCCAGAAATTTGGTCTCTTAATTTAGGAGAAAAAAAAATATATTATACTAAAAAATGTGATTTATGGAGTTTAGGTTGTGTACTTTATAATTTAGCTTTTGATTCTTTTCCTTTTAATGGTGATTCGTATGAAGAAATTTTTCAAAATATTCAAAAAGGAAAATATATTATTAAAAAAATTAATGGATTAAGTATTGAATTTGTTGATTTAATTTGTGGTTTAATTAAAGTTGATCCTGAAGATAGATATGATTATAATATTTTAATTAATCATCCTTTTATTGTTAAAAATTATGAAGATTTAAAAGAATTTGTTTTTGAAAATAATAGTGATCATATTGTTTTAAATGCTAATGAATCAAAAAAAATTTTAGATAATATTATTATTGAAAAAGAAAATGAATTAACTTCAGAAGAATATAAAAATGATGATGAAAAAGATAAATTTATTGATAATTTTTTTTTAAAGGAATGTGAAATAATAGAATTTAATATTGATGATATTGATGAAGATTGGGTATTAATAGATTTAAAATAAATTCATTAAAATGAAAATACTAATTTTATTTTGTTACTATTAAAATATTAATGTTAAATAATTTAAAAAATAAAAAATTTAAAAAAAAAATTAATAATTGATTATCAATTATCATTTATCCTAAAATCCAAAAAAAAAAACATATACTTCAAAAAGAAATGTATTATATTTGTAAAGTAGAAGGTAAAAAATTATGGGATGACCCAAAAGATATGTCAAAAATAATATCAGACTTAGAAGAAAATAAAGAAAAAATAACAGGAATAGACTTAAGTCAAAACAGTATAGGAATAGAATGTGCAAAAATATTAAAAGAACCAATATCAAAAATAATAAATTTATCAAAAGTAAATTACAGAGATTTATTTGTAAGTAGATTAAAAGAAGATTTACCAATATCATTAAAATACTTAATGGAAAGTTTAATAGATAAAAAAATAACATATTTAGATTTAAGTGATAATGCATTTGGACCAACTGCAATTAAATCATTTAATTTTTTCTTAGAAGAAAATAAAAGTTTAAAAGAACTTCATTTAGAAAATAATGGATTAGGTCCTGAAGGAGCAGAAGAAGTTGCTAATTCATTATTAAAAAATAATAATATGAAATTAAGTTTAATTAAATTAAATAGAAATAGATTAGAAAATAAAGGTTCTATTGCTTTTAGTAAAGTTTTTAATCAAATGAAAAGTTTAGAACATATTGAAATTTTTCAAAATGGAATTAAAGAAGAAGGAATGATTGAAGTTATTAAATCTTTTGATAATAATAGAAATTTAAAAGTTATTAAAATTAATGATAATTGGATTAAAAGTGGTGCTAAAATTTTTTCTGAAATTATTCCTAATTTAAGTCATTTGAAAATTTTAGATATTAGTGATTTAAAAATTGGAAATTCAAATGCTATTTTAATTTTTAAAAGTTTGAGTTTGTTAAATGAAATTGAAGAAATTTATTCTAATTATAATGAAACTGAAAAAAAAAAAGCCCAGGAAGAAATTTTTAATATTCTTTTACAAATACAATCTTTGAAAATTGTTGAAATTAAAGGAAATATGATTGATAGAAAGTTGTATAATAAATTTAAGAAAGAATTTGATAAAAAAAAAATTGAGTGTTATTCTAGTGAAGAAGAAGATTTAAATGAAGAAGAAGAAGAAGAGGAAGAAGAAAAAGAAAAAGAAATTAAAAAAGAAGAAATTAAAAAAGAAGAGATTAAAAAAGTAGAAAATAAAAAAGAAGAAAATAAAAAAGAAGAAATCAAAAAAGAAGAAATCAAAAAAGAAAAAGTTAATGAAGTAGATATTACTGATGAAATAACAAAAAAAATGGATAATTTGGATATTCATAGTTAAAAATTTGAAGTATATTTAAAAAAATTTTAATATATTTTATAAATTATAAAATGATATTTTATAAACACTATTAAACTGATGTTTTTTTTCTTTTATTAAAAAAAAGAATTTATTAAAAAATAAATAGATTTTCAAAAAAATAAATAATCTAATATATATATAATTTAAATATCAATATAAAAATTAAAGCATTGCGAATAAAACTTTATTTTAAAATATTAAAATAAAGACAACCATAATGTTTAATATTTATTATTATTTTTTATTTGGAAATTATTCTAATTCTTCTAATTAACAATTTAACATTAAATAATTTTTTTTAAATTCGATTAACAATTATAAAATTCATTATGAAAATAATTTTTTGATAAAAATACTCCAAAAATTATAATTAATATAAATGATATAAAAAAATAAATAAAATAAAACAAAAATGAACGCAGAAAATCCAATATTAGTAATATGCGAAATACCTAAAATTTATACTCCAAAACCAAAAAGAATAACAGAGAATTATTCAAAGAATTTTTTTAATTATGATATTGATTCATTAATTGAAAATAATGAAAATTTAGATTTACAAAAAAATAAAAACTCAAATATAGATTCATATTCTTTTGAAGAAATTGAGAAAGATTTTAATATAATTCAAGAAAAAAAAGAAGAATTAAAAAAAAAGAAAAAAAGATTATCATTAAATTATATAAATAAAACAAATAGAAATCAAAGACCTTCAAATCCTTTTTATAAAAATTTTGAATAAATGTTTTTTTTTATACAGAATTTCCTATTCAATAATTGGATATAATTATTTTGTAAGTAGGTTATTTTATTTATGATATTATATATTTTTTTAATTTATAAATTCATATTCTAATAATAACTCATTTTATAAAGTTAAAAAACAGAATTATAAAATTATAAATTATAATTTGGTTTAATAAATTTAATATTTTAAAAATTTAAAATCAAAAATGTTTCAAAATAATAATGTTCAAAATGTTATTAATCCATTTAAACCAAGTTTTAATATGAATAATAATACAAATCAAAATCAAACCAATAATAATTTTGGTATAAATCAATTTAATTATAACCAATTTTATAATAATAATAATGAATATATGAAATTATTAGAACATAACAATTATATGAATAAAATAGTAGGATGTTTTGATTATAAACCAATTGCATTGAATGGTAGTACAAAAATAGTTAATTATTCCTATATTGATTTAAAAGAATCAGGAAAAAACTTTATTTCTACAATGACTAGTAAAATTATTTCTATTTCTGAAAAAGAGGAATTTAAAAACTATTCTCTAGAGGAAATTAGGATGATTGATTATTATATTAAAAAAAAAAATTATGGAAATTTTAATTACAATACTAATAATTCTATTAATATTTTTAATAATGGGAATTTAAATCCATTTAATAATAATAATAATAGTCCAGCCCCAAGTCCTTTTACAATGATTCAAAATCCAAATTTAAAAAACAACAACAATAATTTTACAAATAATAAAAACATATTCAATACAAATAATAATTTATTTGATAATAATAATAATAATCCATTTAATAGTAATATAAATCCTTTTAATATTAATAATCAAATAAACAATACAAATTTTGTAAATAATAATAAAGAAAGTATTAATTCTTTTAATAACAATGGAAATTTCAATATTTTTAATAATAATGGCTCTATTAATTCATTTAATAATAATAATAGCAATCCATTTAATAATAATAACAATCCATTTAATAATAATAATAATCCATTTAATAATAATAATAATCTATTTAACAATAATAATAATGGAAATATTAATCCTTTTAAAATAAATAATGCAAATAATATTCCATTTAATAATATTTTTCAAAATAATCAAATTTCATCTATTAATCAAATAAGCAATAATCCAACAAATAATATTTTTAATAATTTCCAAAATCTAAATAATAGCAATGGAATAAATTTTGGAGTAAATAATAATATTAATAATCTATTTAATACATCAAACCCAAATATGAATATCGAATATCTATTATTATTATATAATAATTATCTACAACAAAATAATATAAACCCTTTTCAAATTAATAATAATTATTTGAATAATAATAATATAAATAATTTAACTCCAAATATGTTACTTCAATTACAATATAATCAATTGCTATATAATCAATTTATTCAAAATTTAAATTATCAAAATTTAAATAATAATATAATTTATGGACCCTATGCAGAAGAATTACAACTATTAATAGAATTTAATAAAAAACTAAAAAGAATTTTAAATGAAAAAAACTTAGAAGAATTATTAAAAGAAGAAGAAAATAATAATAAAATATTTTAACTCTTAGAACAATTTAAATTATGATTTATTTTCTAAAGATATTAACAATGAGAAACAAAAAAAAAATTTTCAACATTTAATTAATTATTTAAATAAATATTCTTAATTAATTTATTTATTGAATTAAATATATTTATATAAATTTATTAAATCTAATAATAAAAATTTATCTAACTTCTTTTCCATAATTTTATTAAATTATCTTTTCCTCCAGATACAATTGTTCCTTTATTTCATTTTACACATGAATAAATATGGTTATTTTATACTTTTTCCTTTTCAATATTTTTTCAAATTTTGTTGTTCATATTATATTTTACTATAGAATAATTTCCATTTTCATCAATAATTAAGCATAAAAATAAACCATCTAAACATATATTAATAAATAAATATTTTTTGTTCTAAGAATATTTTTAATTAATAAATGAATGAATATAATAGTAATATTTATTATTATTTATAATTTGAATTTTTTTATTCTTTTTTATTTAATAAATGATTTTTAATTTAATAAATTTAGGAAATTAAAAATGATAAAATAATGATAATGTTTTAAATAATTAAATATGATTATATTTTAATTCTTTAATGTAAATAAATTCTCCAAATTAATAGCTTTCTAAAATAATAAAAAAGACTTTTCTGAATTAAAATTAAAAATATTAATTAATTAATATTATAATTTATCAGATACCATAATTAAACATATAAAAAGTAAATTATAAAATAAATTATAAATAAAAATGTTAAATAATCTACAACAAATACCTCAAATTCAAATTCCACAAAAAGAAATAGAACAAATACCATATCAAGAACCTGAAAAATCAAAATATGAAAAATTAAAAGAATTCATATCAACATGTCCATTCACAATATCAATTATTCTTTCAATTAATGCAATTATAATATTTTTTAGTCTTTTTAGTTATGGTGCATGGTTTTCATTTTTAATAAGAAATTTTATTATATTTTTTGCATGGGCACCATTAGGAAAAAGAATTGAAAATTCAGTTGGTTCTGGAAGATATATTTGTTTATCTTTATTAAACATGAATATTGTTTTTTTAATTTATATCTTCATATTTCCTGTATTTAGATTTTATTTTTCTGAAATTTTTTATAATTTTGCTTATTTTGAAATGTTATTAGTTTCTTTAAGTAATAAAGATAAACATATTCTTTTTTTCAATAAGAAAATTCCTTGTAAATTTATTATTTTTATTTTACCTATTATTTCAGTATTTATTATTTATCATCATATTTATTTTATATTGACTTATATTTATGGATGGATATATTATAAATATTTAACTGAAAGAGTTAATTTTACTGATGAAAAAATTAAGAAATTGGAAAGTTTTTGTATTTTTAAACTTTTTGTTAAAAGTAAAAGATATGTTAAATTACCTGAAGTTAATGATTTAATTGATGCTAGTATTCAAATTAATATGAATGGATTTAATAATAATGTTGAAGTTCATCCACAACAAGTTGTTATTAATAATAATCCTAATCAAATTAATAATATAACTAATAATACTAATGAATTTGTTACACCTGGGTTTATTAATATTAATCAACCCTAATAAAAAATTAGAAAAATAAATTAGATAATTTTAAAAAAAAATTTTAAATTTTATTTCTAAAATTAGTTAAATAAAAATAATTTTTCATTCCATTAAAATTAAATTAAAAAAATCCTTTATTCTTAATCTTATTAAAAAACTTACCAAAAAAAAAAAAAATAAAAATTAAAAAAAAATTAAAAAAAAAAAAAACTAAA
>JAEEGK010022898.1_pt1 | contig 13074 bp, 11 predicted proteins | sample 8958771 | NCBI WGS metagenome assembly JAEEGK01 (sample SAMN16246547, study PRJNA631951) | gut metagenome | biome: gut microbiome; feature: rumen; material: SC-attached | host: Bos | place: Iran: Karaj | collected 2018-10 | reverse complement strand
CCTGTGAAGGATGTTCCCGAGAATACGCTCATCTATCTGCCTGCAGGTTCGACGATGACCGGCGACAACGTGATTGTCAAGGAGGCAAACTCTGATAACTTCACTTGTGAAAACTTCGTGATGACCGATAACAAGTCATACAGCGTGCCTCACGCCTTCACGGCAACCCTTGCCACATTGAACCGTGAGTTCACGGCCAAGCAGACGTGTACGGTTTGTCTGCCCTTCAATGTTCCGGCAGCGGGTGTACATGGTAAGATATATACGTTTACCTCGGTAGCCAATAATCAGGTGACGATGACGGAGGATGCCGATGGACTGGACGCCAATGTGCCGTACATCTTCGTACCCGATGGTACCAATAATATCTCTACGACAGGTAGCATCGCAGTCGAAATAGCAGGCAACAACACCTCTGCCAACGACTTCACCTTCAAGAGCATCTACGAAGACCACACGTTCACGGCAAAAGAGATAGCCAAGGGTATCTATGGCTTCGCCGGTGCCAAAGCTGTAGGAACAACGCCCGGCCACTTTGCCAAGGCTGCTACCGGTGCCTATATCAAAGGTATGCGTGCCTATCTGGAGTACACGGGCAGCGCAACCGATCCTGGTCTGGAAGGTCCGGATGTGTCAAGTCCCCGCTATAACGACCTTGACAGTCCACTGCCCGACAGCATGAACGTGATTCTGGTTGACGCCGACGGCACGACAACGAACATCGGCAAGATGGAACTCATGGAGGATGGCGAAACCCCACGCTACAACCTCAGCGGTCAGCGTGTCGGCAAGAGCCATAAAGGCATCGTCATTGAGAACAGTAAAAAGATGGTAATTAAGTAAGGATAAGGATGACTGTTATGAAGAAAATATATGAGAAGCCTCAGATGGAGGTTGTACAGATAGGTGTGAGCCAATTCTTATGTATAAGTACAAATAGTGGCGAATTCGGTGCTCCCCCGTTCGAACTTGACGGCGAGGACTGGGTGGAAAAAAGCTACAAATTCGGTGGCTGGGACTTGGAAGAGGGATGAGGGATGATGTAAGATGGAAGATGTAAGAAGGAAGAGGGAAGAGGGAAGAATAAAAAGGCTTACGAAGCCGTTATTCATGGCGAAATCATGGCCTTGAAGACTGAGCTCGCCTAGAGCATCCCATGAGAGGCCCATGAGCAACCCATGAGCAAGGTATGAGCAAGCATAGAGGAAATATTGAGATGTCTGAGGGCTGAGGGCTGATGTAAGAAGTCTGAAGGCTGAGGGCTGATGTAAGACCCATGACCTGTGAAATTTTTCCGCGAAAGTGCTACAGCTTTCGCGGAAATTTTGTATTTTTGCAGTAAATATATCAAATCTGACAGCTTATGTGTCCCAATAGAAAAAAAAGAAAGCTGATAAAGGCAAGACGCCTGTTGAAAGGCTATAAAAGGAAGTTTGGAAGGTTCTCAACGATTCCTGCTACTAGGCATTACACTGCGCGTAGGGCCAAGGGTCGCAAGAAAATCGATATCCAAAAACTGGAGGAATCTCTCAGAGGGAAACAATTGGCATCCATCTTACTGCCAGGACCCCGTTACACACAATACTTTGCCCCACGCAACATCTCAATCTCTACCCATGGACTGACGCAAGCGCAGATAGATCTCCTGAAAGAAATGGAGAGAAGGGGAGAGATTCCCCCCATCACCTGGATAGTATCTTCGCCCAGTAGTGTTGACGATAAAATAAGGCTTGCCTTGATGTTCCTGCACAGTGAAGGAGCGAAAGAACAGAACTGCCAAATGCATAAAGGCTATGACTATGCGTGGATTAAAATGGCGTTGGACCACGGACGAATCCCGAGCCCATATCAACAATTGAAATTTATGTCTACACCTACGTTCATCGGATATATTCAGTCTTTGGGCTTTAAAGACATTGCTGGTTCTAAGACGCTCAATAAGTTCATAGCAAAGGCTACATGGCTAAGTGAAGCTTATATCATTTCTTTCAAAGGCGTTCCTGTTGCAAAACCGGAATGTGACCGCCGAAACAACATTGCCTTGAAGTTTCTTGAAATAGTTAACGAGATATAGAAATAATTCTGTGCGCCGCTTTGTGCGCCATATCATCCACCCATCAGAAAAACGCCGTACATTTGCACCAGAATCACGAATTGGACGATAAGCGGTGACGGCTCCAAGGCAAATCCTAGGCTGGCCCGAAGATGCCACAACCGATGTGTTTCTCCAAGGGTATGATTCTGATGTTCCATTTAAAACCATTACTATTATGGCAAGAATGAATTCTGAAATGTACGGCGCCAACGGTAAGGTTGGTAACAAGACGTACTACCAAGTTGACGGTAAGACAGTCGCTCGCGAAATTGTCACGCCGAAAAATCCTAAGACGGATGCCCAGACTCTGCAGCGCATCCTAGTAAAGGTGGTTGGCATGCTTTACGCATTGCTGAAAGCCATCTGTAACCACTCATTTGAAGGCTTCAGCACTGGTGCGAAGTGTTCTGAACGCTTCCGCTCGCTGAACCTGCGCTACCTGCGTGAGCGTGCTACGACGCTCCAGCAGTCAGGTCAAAGCCTGAGCCAGTTCTACCAGTTCACGCCTATCCAGAGCAACAAGTGTACACCCTTTGCGGCCATCATCTCGCAGGGAAGCCTGCCTCCCGTATCCGTGGCCATCGATGCCGAAGGGGGCCACAAGGCGACTGTCAACACGCCTGGCCGCACCTATGCTGACTTTGTCAACGCCTGGGGCCTGAAACGCGGTGACCAGCTGACGTTTGTCACTGTTCAGAAGCGTGAAGGTGCGTACGAAGCGAACTATGCCCGCATTACGCTCAACCCGCGCAACGCTGACGGTAGCGGTGCTCCGATGACCACCGAGATCGTGGACAGCCAGGGCGAGTTTCCATGCTCTAACTGGAAGAACCGTCTGAACTTCTCGACGTTTGAGTTCGACACTGACCACTTCAACTTCGTGCTGGGTCGTGGCGGCATCGTGGTGGCTGCCGGCATCATCGTCAGTCGCAAGGACAAGAGCGGCGACTGGTTCCGCAGCAACTGCCAGCTGGTGCTGAACGAGGCCGGTTTCGGCTCTGACCTTTGCAGTCTGGCTGAGGCTGTGGATAAGAGCTACACCGTAGACGACATCGACCTCGAGTCGGAGTTCTACCTGAACAATGCCGGTGGCAGCGGTACGGGTGCTACGGGCGATGTTACCCCATCAGGCGGTGGCGGCGGCGTGACACCCGGTCAGCCCACCTACAACAACACGGCCACCATCAACGGTGTGAGCCAGAGCATTGCAGGTGGCAGCGTGATGGCAACAGCTCCCATTACCTCAGTAGCCGTCAGCGGCTCGAACCTGGGCGACGTGGCCTTCACAGCCAAGGTGGACGGCACAGGCGAAGCCATCAGTCCCGCCAGCCACAATGCCAATGGTGCCTCGTTCACGGGTCTGAATGTCGAGGAAGGCCACAGCCTGGTGGTCTATCGTGGTGGCACCACATGGTTTACCATCACTGCCCAGGCCTACAGTGACGGACCTAACGAGAATTAGGAAATTCGCAGGGCTCGCATGGCGTTGAGGACTGCCAGCACCGTGACGCCCACATCGGCAAAGACGGCGAGCCACATGGTGGCAATGCCGCAGACGGCCAGCAACAGAACGGCAACCTTGACACCGATGGCGAAGACGACGTTCTGACGGGCTATGGCTAAGGTACGACGGGCAATGCGAATGGCAAGGGCAATCTTTGACGGCTGGTCGTCCATCAGCACAACGTCGGCAGCCTCGATGGCAGCATCGCTACCCAAACCGCCCATGGCAATTCCCACATCGGCACGAGCCAAGACCGGTGCATCGTTGATGCCGTCGCCAACGAAGGCGAAGCCTCCCCCAGCCCCCTCCAAGTAGAGGGGGTTTTTGAGTTGTTCAACCTTTTCGACTTTGTTGGAAGGAAGGAGTTCGGCATGATACTCTGTGATGCCTAACTCATGGGCAACATGAGCGGCTACCTCGCGACGGTCACCAGTCAGCATGACCGTACGCTTGACACCTAAGGCATGCAGACGCCGGATGGTCTCAGCACTATCGGCCTTGATTTTATCGTTGATGACGATGTGGCCTGCATACTGACCGTCAATAGCCACATGGATAATGGTGCCTACGTGGTGGCAGTCGTGCCAACGGGCGCCAATACGGTCCATCATCTTCGTATTACCCACACATACCACTTTGTCGCCTATGCGGGCACTGATGCCCTCGCCAGCCACCTCCTGGACATCGCTGACCTGACAACCGTCGGTAGCTTCGTCAGGGAAGGCGTCGCGCAGGGCTGCACCGATGGGATGGGTAGAGAAGTGCTCGACGTGAGCAGCGAGGTGGAGCAGTTGGTGTTCGTCGCAGGTGTCGGGATGGACGGCCTCAACGGCAAACTGGCCATGCGTGAGGGTGCCCGTCTTGTCGAACACGACGGTATCGACCTTTGCCAAGACGTCGAGATAGTTGGCACCCTTGACGAGGATGCCCTGACGCGAGGCGCCGCCAATGCCACCAAAGAAGGTCAGCGGTACGCTGATGACCAGTGCGCAAGGACATGAAACAACCAAGAACATCAGGGCACGATAGAGCCAAGTGGCAAAGTCTCCCCCAACCCATCCCAAAGAGGGGGGAATGACAGCGATGGCAATGGCAGCAAAGACGACGATGGGCGTGTAGATACGGGCAAAACGCGTGATAAAGGTCTCGCTCTGCGACTTGTGTTCACCAGCATGTTCCACCAGACGGATAATCTTCGATACGGTGCTCTCGCCAAAGACCTTCGTGGTACGGACGCGAAGCACGCCCGACAGGTTGACACAGCCAGAAATAACTTCGTCACCAGCAGTAATGTCACGAGGCAGTGTCTCGCCCGTCAGGGCAACGGTATTCAGCGCAGATGTGCCTTCAACAACCACACCATCCAACGGTACTTTCTCGCCAGGACGAATGACGATGGTTGCACCAACCTCAACCTCTTCAGGTCTTACATCTTCCATCTGCCCTCTTACATCCACATGCGCCACATCAGGCCGGATATTCATTAGGTGGGCAATGCTATCGCGACTTTTACCCTCGGCATAGCCCTCGAAGAGTTCGCCAACCTGGAAGAACAGCATGACGAAGACGGCCTCAGGGAATTCGGTCTCGGCACCAGGCAGGAAGCCGATACATAGGGCACCAATGGTAGCCACCGACATGAGGAAATGTTCATTGAACATGTCGCCCTCAGTAATGCCTTCCCATGCCTCTTGCAGCGTCTCGTGGCCTATTAATAAATAAGGTATGAGATAGATGAATAGCAGTTGCCATGTTGACAGACTCGTATTGTGTTCAACAAGAACTGCACCAAGCAATAAGATGGCTGTTGCAGCAATCAGCCCAAGCTGTTTTTTAAGACTATGTTCGTCCTCGTGATGATGTTCGTGTGAACAGCTTTCACAATGATGTTCGTGTTTATGTGCCATAATATTTACCGATTTACCATTTACTGATTTCGCTGCAAAGGTAGGCAAAAGGGGTTGCAACTCGGTTGCAAAGTGGTTAATGCAAGGTAAAACCTAAGGTAAGGACACTGATGCGGATACCTTCTATCGAGGCAAGGGCCTGTGCACAGGCTGTCAGCGTGGCACCCGTGGTACAGACATCGTCAATGAGCAATACATGGCGGCCTTTCAATGTCGCAGCATCGGCAGTGACGAAGATGCCAGCCACATTTTCCTGACGTTCATGGCGACTGAGATGTGTCTGACTCTCGCGAAACACCTGACGCTTCAATGCCTTGGGAACAACGGGCAGATGGGTGACATCACTGATGCCACGTGCCAGCATCTCACTCTGGTTGTAGCCACGCTGTCGTTGGCGTTTCACGGTCAGCGGAACGGGCACCAGCAGGTCGATACCATCGAAATAGTGGGCCAACGACATGTCCGTTGCCATTAGTCGTCCCAAATCCTCGCCGACATCAGGGCTGTTGCGATACTTTAACTGATATACCATCTGCGCCATCTCGGAATGGGGCTGATAGTAGATGAAGGCTGCGGCACGCTGGACGGGTGCCAGATGCCAGAAGAGCTTGGCCATCGGATTGTCGTCGGGCGAGAACTGGAAGGTCGTTCGGGGCAGGTGGAGCTGGCACACGGCACAAAGGCTTCGTTCGGTGGGTGACAGGCGGTGGCCACAAACCACGCAGAGACGGGGCGAGATGAAATCGAGTATTCTAGTCCACCAATTCATGTCGAATTGAGAATTGAGAATTATTCTTCGTCAGGTTCTTCCTCAACATCAATACACTGGCGAATGATGTCGAACGTAAAGCCACGACCCACGGCAAAGCGCATCAGTTTCTGATTCAGCTCATAGTCGCTGTTGGCCTTGATGGTTTTGCGTTTCTGTTTCAGCAGCGGGCGCAACACGCTAAGGTATTCGTCATCGTCCACAGCATCGAGCACCCGCTTGCGGATATCCTCGTCGATACGCTTCTGCCAGAGAGCCTGTTCCACCTTGCGACGGCCCCACTTGTTATAGCGTATCTTGTCGTTGACGAAAGCCTGGGCATAGCGCTCGTCGTCAACGTAGCGTTCCTTAATCAGCTTAGCCATCACGCGAGCCTGCGCATCGTCGGGCAGTTCCCAGCGGCGCATCTTCTCCAGCATCTCGTATTGGCAGTGCTCAGCTTGTGCACAGAGGGCTGCCAGCGTCAGGTAGGCATCGTTTTCCGTTTTCATCTTTACCTATTTTACCTTTTTACTTTTTTACCTTTTTACCTTTCTTCGCTCTTATCATGCGTTGTTTGCCATATTGGTCTGCTTTGAGTTCGATGTCGTTATACGACATCAAACGTAACATATCGCACATCTCCCGGGCATAGAGGGGATTGATTTCGAAGTAGAGCCAGCCACCAGCCTTCAAGGCTGTCTGCCCATATTGGGCAATAGCCCGATAGAACAGCAGCGGGTCGTCGTCGGGTACAAAGAGGGCCGTATGCGGTTCGTGCTCCAACACGTTGGTCTCCATCGCGTCACGTTCCTTATTGCATATATAAGGAGGATTGCTGACGATGAGGGAAAGGGCCTCCCCCCTGTCCCCCTCCATGTAGAGGGGGGGAATTGAGAGAATGTCGACCTGTTCGAACGATACGTGAACGTTGTGACGTCTGGCATTCTCTTCAGCAACTTTCAATGCGTCTGCGGAAATGTCCCAGCCATAAACTTGCGCCTCTGGATACATCGCCGCCAACGTGATGGCGATACACCCGCTGCCTGTACCAATATCCAGAATTTTGGCTCCCTCTCCTTTTGGAGAGGGCAGGGGGAGAGGCTCCCACTGACAAAGTTCCTCCGTTTCCGGTCGAGGAATCAGCACGTGTTCGTTGACCATAAATGTGCGTCCACAAAAGTCTGTCTGTCCTAAAACATACTGGATGGGATCGCCTTGTAATAGTCTCTTGGCAATAAACTGCAATTCTGTTTGGTCAGCCGCAGATAATTGCGTCTCTCTGCCGAGGTAAATATCTGACAACGTGAGGCCAAAACGTTCCTCATACACCATACGGGCAATGGCCTTGGCTTCGCCCTCGTCGTAGATCTGCACTAACTGGCGCCACAGTTCATTGTAAGTCATAACACTGCAAAATTACAAAAATTCCGTGAAATCCGTGTCATCCGTGCCAAAAATTTTGTATCTTTGCACCATGAACGATGAAAAATTCATGCGGCGCTGCATTCAACTGGCTGCTAACGGTATTCAGGGGGCACGACCGAACCCGATGGTAGGGGCTGTCGTTGTGGCTGAAGGGCGCATCATTGGCGAGGGCTACCATGTGCGCTGTGGCCAAGGCCATGCAGAGGTCAATGCCTTTGCCAGTATACGACCAGAGGACGAGGCGTTGTTGAAGGATGCCACCATCTACGTCAGTCTGGAGCCCTGCTCTCATTATGGCAAGACGCCGCCTTGTGCCGACCTGATTATCAAGAAAGGCGTACGACGGGTGGTGGTTGGTACCATCGACCCCTTTGCCGAGGTGCAGGGACGTGGTATCAAGAAGCTGAAAGATGCAGACATCGAGGTAACGGTAGGCATACTGGAAAAGGAGTGTCAGTGGTTGAACCGGCGTTTCTTTACCTATCACCGTGAGCACCGTCCATATATCATTCTGAAGTGGGCACAGACCGCCAACGGGTTCATAGACGATAACGGAAAAGCACTACAGATTAGCAATGAACAGACGCAGATGCTCTCTCACCAGCTTCGTGCCGAGGAGGATGCCATCTTGGTGGGACATACAACCGACATTCGCGAACATCCCCAGCTGACTGTCCGTCACTGGCACGGGCCAAATCCAAAACGTATCGTATTGACGCACGACCGGCCTATCACTCAGCTGATGGATGACCTCTATCAACACGGCATCCAGTCGCTGATTGTCGAGGGCGGACGACAGACGCACGAGTCGTTTATCGAAGCAGGACTGTGGGACGAGATACGCGTTGAAACAGCGCCTATCACCGTCAGTGACGGCACCCCAGCACCCAAGCTACCTGCCGAGGCAAAAGTCCTTTCCCAACAGGCATACGGTCCAAACATGATTGTAATATACACAAAATATTAAGCCCCCTCTACTTGGAGGGGGACGGGGGGAGGCTTTATTTCCTTCCGAAGTCGGCAGGCACCTCACCCCACAGTTTGGTTTCCCACTTGATGATGGGGTTGTGCCACTGATGCGTCTGTAACCAACGTTCCGCACGAGCAATAATCTGATAGAGCGGCTCCGTCTCAGGGGTACGCTCTAATTTTGTCTTACACTGGCGTTTATTAACCCAAAGAATGGCATTATAAGAATCGCTGTAGATGGTTTTATCGTGCAAACCCTGCTGCTGCATGAGTGCCAAGGCATGGACAATAGCCAGAAACTCACCGATATTATTCGTGCCCTTCATGGGTCCGAAATGGAACACACGAGCACCTGTCTGAAGGTCGATGGCCTGATACTCCATAGGCCCAGGGTTGCCAGAGCAGGCAGCATCTACGGCCCACGCATCTGTGCAAACTCCAGCCTCCTCCAACCCCCTCCAAGTAGAGGGGGCTTTTTGAGCAGAGTCCTTTTTGGGTGAAGCGTTTGGGGGTATAACTTCCATAAGCAACTTCTTAATATTCTTTATTACTTCAGCAGTGTTTCCAATTACTTCTTCGTTAGAAAAGCGGACAACAGTATATCCACTGTTTTGGAGGTCTTCAGTTCTGCTTTTATCTTTTACAATCTGATTATCCTCCAAATGATATTGCCCGTCAATTTCAATTACCAGCTTTTTATGAAGACATACAAAGTCTACAATATAGTCCTTTATAATATGCTGCCTTCTAAACTTATGTCCATTAATGCTTTTTGCCTTCAACAAATCCCATATAATGCTTTCTGCCTCTGTCGGATGACTCTTGTTGTAGTCTGCATAGGCGCAAAGTAAATCGTAATTAGCGCCATTTGCTGTTTCATACACAAACTTCATGGAGTTCGTTTCTCGTTTGTTCTTAAAGCCCCCTCTACTTGGAGGGGGTTGGGGGGAGGCTTTACATACGCTCAGGAACCTCGATACCCAGCAGTCCCATAGCACTCTTGATAATCTTGGCGACGTTCTTGGCCAGCATCAGGCGCACGGCCTTCTTCTGCTCATCGGGTTCGTTGAGGATAGAGAAGTCGTGATAGAACTGGTTGAAGACCTTCGTCAGCTCGTAGCAGTAGTTTGCAATACCAGAGGGCGAATAGTCCTTGCCGGCCTGTTCTACGGCTGCACCATACTCAGACATTTTCTGGATAAGTTCTGCCTCTTTCTCACTAAGTGGTGAGTGGAGAGTGGAGAGTGGAGAGTTTGCTGCTGCCGTTCCTTCACTGCTTGATACACGGGCGGTAGCAGACTCTCCGTTCTCTGTTCTGCACTCTGCACTTTTCCGCAGGATGCTGCGGATACGAGCATAGGTATATTGGATGAAGGGGCCAGTATTGCCGTTGAAGTCAATACTCTCTTCAGGGTTGAACAGCATGTTTTTGCGAGCATCGACCTTCAGAATAAAGTATTTCAAGGCTCCCATACCTACGATACGGGCAATCTCGCGACGCTCCTCTTCGGTCATATCGTCGAACTTACCCAATTCCATCGAGGTCTTGTAAGCATCCTCGACCATCAGTTCCATCAGGTCATCGGCGTCAACAACGGTTCCCTCACGGCTCTTCATCTTACCGTTGGGCAGTTCCACCATGCCGTAAGAGAAGTGAACGAGTTCCTTACCCCACTTGAAACCCAAACGGTCCAGCAGGATAGAGAGCACCTGGAAGTGGTAGTTCTGCTCATTGCCTACCACATAGATCATCTTGTCGATGGGATAGTCCTGGAAGCGCATCTCGGCCGTACCGATGTCCTGCGTCATATAGACACTGGTGCCATCGCTGCGCAACAAGAGTTTCTGATCCAGCCCCTCGTTGGTAAGGTCTGCCCATACACTGTTGTCGTCGTGACGCTCGAAGAGGCCCTTGGCGAGTCCTTCCTCAACCTTGGCCTTACCCTTCAGGTAGGTCTGACTCTCGTAATATATCTTGTCGAAGCCAACGCCCATCTTCTTGTAGGTCTCGTCGAAGCCGGCATATACCCAGTTGTTCATCTTCTCCCACAAGGCGCGCACCTCGGGGTCGTTCTGCTCCCACTTGACCAGCATCTCGTGAGCCTCCTTAATCAGGGGAGCCTCCTGCTTGGCCTTCTCTTCGTCCATACCCTGGGCGACGAGCTCCTTGACCTCCTCGCGATAGTGTTTGTCGAAGGCTACATAGTAGTCGCCAATGAGGTGGTCGCCTTTCTTGCCGCTGGTCTCTGGTGTCTCACCATTGCCGTACTTCAGCCAGGCCAGCATAGACTTACAGATATGGATACCGCGGTCGTTCACGATATTGGTCTTTACCACCTTGTTGCCATTAGCCTCCATAATCTGCGCCAGCGACCAACCCAGGAGGTTGTTACGCACATGACCCAGGTGCAGGGGTTTGTTGGTGTTGGGCGATGAGTACTCAATCATGACAAGAGGAGAGTTCTCGTCAGCGCGCTTCGTTCCGAAATGGTCGTCTTTGTCGATGGCACTGAGCAACTCTACCCATGCACCGTCGCCGATGCTCAGGTTCAGGAAGCCCTTTACCACATTGAACTTCTCTACTGCCGAACAGTTGTTCACCAGATATTCGCCAATCTCCTGGGCGGTCTGCTCAGGACTCTTCTTGGCAGCTTTTACGAAAGGAAAAACGACCAGCGTCAGGTTACCCTCAAACTCACTTCTTGTCTTCTGCAGCTGCAGCATTTTTTCTGTGGCGTCCATACCGTAGAGTGCCTTTACAGCCTCGCCTGCAGCCTTGCTAATCAATGCTTCTATATTCATATTTCTGAGATTTTGGGTGCAAAATTACAAAAAAAGATTGAGCCGACCAAACAGTCGGCTCAAATTCTTCGACTCAGTCGAAGCCGCCTCCATTGTCGCCGCCGGCGATTGGGGCTAGGATTTTCCTCATAGGGGCTTTGAAATTTTATAATGGTATTATTTCTTTAGCTTGAGCACGAAATTGTGCTTAGAACAAATCGCTGCCGTTAAGATAGAGTTCACCATTGCGAACCTCGCCAATCGTATTACCGATTAACGTACGTATGGTACCATCCGAACGTATCTCGCCAACTATATTACCGGAAGAGAATCTCGTTATACGATTTCCACTTAACCAGCCAATACCGTTATAACCGGAAATAATTTTACCGTTCGAGTCAATCTCACACTTCTTGCCATTGTAGTAAAGCACCTTGTATTTAGGTCCATTGCTACTCTGGGCTGCAGCTTTCTTCGCAGCCTCCTGACGGGCTTTAGCCTCAGCGGCAGCCTTCTCGTCGGCTTGCTGCTTCAGTATCTTCAGCTTGCCCACCTGGTCCTTCGACAGCATGGTGCCGTGAACCACGTAAGCCATAAGCAGCGGACTGACGTAGTCGCTAAACTCGCCCATCTTTGTACCATAGCAGATGGCTGACGTCTTCGTGGCCTCGCCTATCACCTCACCGTTCCACACCACCTTGTTATTCTGCGTGTTCAGCTTGAGAGTGCCCAGGTTCGGCGTCTCCATTGTACCGTCGTTGCTCATCTGTCCAACCACATTACCCGCAATGTTGGTCCACTTACCCGTTTGTGGGTCCAACTGGTACTGGATATTCTTACCAGCATACTCACCTTCGTCGTAAGTCATGTCAAACGTCAGCTTCAGCGTAGCAGGGTCCCACTGCCCCACCTTGTTCTTATTCCACTTCACGTCAATTGGCTTGGCATCTGCCCGAGGCTGCGGAATGGTCGGCGTGATGCTCTTGATGTAAGCCTGAATGGAGTCCTGCTTGCGCCTTGCCTCCTCCAGCGCCTTCTCCTGTTGCTTCTCCTTCTTCGTCTTGATGCCCATCTGTTTGCGGAGCGCATTCAGGCTACCGAACTGCGCATCGGCTGGGGTCGAGAATGCGAACATAGCCACCAGCAACATTACTGTAGTTTTCAATGTAGTCTTCATGATGATAATGGTTTTAAATTATTCTCCAGACTTTGCCTTCAGCGATGCGAGAATCTTCTCCACCACAGGCTTCATCTTAGCCTCATTCTTCTGCAGATACGTGATATCGCCAGTCACAGTCTTGCCGTTGCTATTCACGGCGAACGAGATGGTTACGATATTATTCTTCACCAAGCCCATCGAGCCATAAGTCTCCTGCACGCCAGTAAAGCGGATGGTGCTGATGTCGCCCTTCGTCACAACATCGCCGCCCTTCAATGACCAGATGGCCTTCTTCTCTTTCATCTCTGCAGCCCAGTCCTTCAAGTCATTAGCATCGAATGCACTCCATTCGGACGAAGCCTCGACCATGGTCACGCCGTCGTTGGCTCTGAATGCGACATCCTTGAGGGTATTTTCCGTAGATTTCCAGTCGGCAGGATACTCAAAGGAGAATAAATCGCCGGTATAACTTGTCATTTCAAC
>JAEEGK010022891.1_pt1 | contig 13077 bp, 8 predicted proteins | sample 8958771 | NCBI WGS metagenome assembly JAEEGK01 (sample SAMN16246547, study PRJNA631951) | gut metagenome | biome: gut microbiome; feature: rumen; material: SC-attached | host: Bos | place: Iran: Karaj | collected 2018-10 | reverse complement strand
ATGAAATTAAAGAATTATTTGAAAATAATTTAAAATTTAAATCAAATGAAAAAAATGAGGATAAAACTCAAACATTTTATTTTATTAAACAAAATATTAATTTAATTAATGAAGAATTAATAAATATTGATACTTTAAATATTGTATCATTTACTAAAAATAAATTAAATCAAGATGATAATGATGATAAATTTATTAATATTTTTTCAATTTATGCTCTTCTTGCAGAAAAAAAATTCAAAAATGAAATTAATTTGGAGGAAAAAAATAGTAATGCAATATTATTAGACAGTGAAAGATTAAAAGAAGACTTAAAGAATATAATAAATTATTATTTAAATATTGAAAATAAAGAAAGTATTCAAAAAATATTAAAAGATAAAGTATATTATGATTTAGATTCAATTTTATATGCAAAAGATGAATGTGATTTAATAACAATGAAAATAAATCCTCAATTAGAAAATGTTATTTCAATTAAATATAATAATTATTTTTACAATAGAATTGAATCAGAAATTAAAATTATGAAAGAACCAAAAACAAATTCAAAATTTTATTTTATTTCAACAAAAGATAATAATACTTTTATAATAATATGTGAATTAAATTCAAAATTAAAAAATGAATTATTATACAAAAATCAAAATATTTATGAATATTTTTATTCATTTTATAATAAAATGAATCAAGAATCAGAAAATAAAAATGTAATTTATATTCCTTCATTTAATTTAGAAGGAAAAGTATTTTCTAATAGTTTAAATACAATTGAAAAAAATCTTTATATAAGTAATAATGCTTATTCAATGATGTATTTTAATACAATTGATGAATTATTTAATGTAAGAATGGATTATGATATTAATATTCAAAATAATTTTATAACTTTTCCTAATTTTCATAATGGTGATCTTGTTATTAATGATATTTTTTTATTTGGTATTTGTAATAATAATATATTAAATAATTCAAATGTTCCTGCTATTCAATTATTTATTGTTACTAAAGATTATTGGTTAAAGAATTAAAAAGATATTTAATTTTTTAAAATATTTTAAATTTAATTTTTAATTTCATTTTTTAAATTGAGTATTTATTTATTTTTATTAATTAAAATATATTTAAAACTAATAAATCCTTAATAATATTTTAAAAATAATAAAAATGTGATAAGTAATTGTAAGACATATTTTTTTTCATAAAAAAACAAACAAAAAAAATATAAATTAATTAAAATAATAAATAATAATAATTAAAAATTCTCACTTAATAAGGAATTATTAATATTAAAATATTTAAAAGGATATAATAGAATTCAAAATTATTATATTTATTAAAAATGAATAATTATTCATTTACTTATCAAATTTAGAAACAATATTAAATAAAATAAAAGTTAAAAAATAAAAAATAAAAAAATATAAAATCTATTTTTGTAATATAAAATGATTAAAAAAAAAGATTAATTGAAATTATATATATCAGGATTATTATAATTACCATAATTATAATTATTATAATTATTATAATTATAATTATTATTATTATTATAATAATTATTATTATTTAATCCATTATTATAATTAATATTACTATTATTTGATATATTATTCATAATTTTTGAACTTGAATTACTTTTAACAATTGTATTATTTTTATTATTATTATTTTTAAGCATTTTCAATTTTAAAGCATTAATTCTCCATTTAAATAATTTTTTTTTCAAATTAATATCTTGATAATAAGAATATATTCTAATAAAAAATTTAACACTTTTAATAAAATTTTCATCATCATTTTCAACATAAGCATTAAATAAATTAGTTGACATATCCATATAATCTTGATCAGTAGCATTTTGAAAATAATTTGCCATAATCATTTTAATATCATTTTCAATATTATTATATTCATCTGGTGATGTTCCATTTCTTAATTTTTGTCTTAAATATCTTTGAATTTCCATTCCAAGAGTAGGTGAAATTAAATGACTTACATGATTTGAAAAATTATTAAAAAGTTCTTCCATGGTTTTAGTTATAAAATTATAATTAAATTTAAAAAAAATTTAAAAAGTTTAATTAAAATTAACATAATAATACTAATATTGATAAAATAATATATTTTATTTAAAATATTATAAAAAATATAAAGTAAAAAAATGATTTGAAGATACATTAATAAAAGATTAAGTATTTGAATAAAAATACTATAATATAATATTTTATAATATAAATCATGTTTAATTCTAAAAAATATTTTTAAATAATTAATTTAAAGAATATCTACTTTATTTTTAGTTTTAAAGAAAATATATTTTTTTAAACTTGAAAAGTTAAAATAATAAGGTTTTTTATGCTTAAATTAATATTTAACTATTGTAAATATATGATTTAAATTAAAAATATGATGAAATTTTGAATTTACTTGAACATTATTTATTTCTTTGAAGTCTTTGAAAAGATATATATTAAAATAATAATTATATAAAATAAAAGATTTAAAATTAAAAAATATTAGTAAATTTTTAATATTATAAAATTTTTGTAAATAAATATGAAAAATTTTTTATTTCAAAGATAATAAAAATTGTTTAAAAAATGTTTTAAACTCCTCAAAATTAATTTTACCATCCTTATTAGCATCAATAGCATTAAATGCACCTTGAATTTCATTTTTTGTTGGTTTTGGAATATTATTTTGTTTCGAAAAAGTAATTAAAAGATTTTCAACTTCATTAAAATCAAGTAATTTATTCTCGTTATTATCTAATGACATAAAAGCATTTTTTGCAGTAATTTCAAAATGATTTTCATCTTTTAATAAATCATTTACAGTTTTATTTAATTTACTCATTTTTTTATAAATAAATATTTTTAATTAAAAAAAATATAATTTTAAAAAAATGAAAAAAAACTAAAAAAGCAATTTTAAATGTTAAAAAAAAAAAATTTTTTTATCTCTTTTTAGATAAAATTAAAATAAAAAAAATATAAATTCAAAATAAATTCTTAATATAATAAAAAAATGTTTTTAATCTAACAAAGCAAAAGGAAATAAATTAAATTTTTTAATGGGTGGAAAATGTTCAAAATTATGTAAAAAATTTCCATGCAATAAAAAAAGACAAACAGATAATAATGAAATAATATCAAACAACCCATCCTCATTAAATAAAAATAATGAAAGTATAATAATATCACATAAAATAACAAAAACAACAATAACAAACAATTCAAATAATTCAGAAAAATCACCAATAAAAAAAAAAAACAAAAAAATCAATTCTCAAATAATAATATCACCAAAAAGAAATTGTATATATTCATATTTTTCAGAAAAAGATATGATAAAAATAAATAAATTACTTGAAGAAGAAAAAAATCAAAATTTTGAAAATATAAAAATTAGACATTTTAAATTAGGAAATTTAATAGGTCAAGGTTCATATGGAAAAGTATATGAAGCATTAGATGAAGAAAGAGGTCAATTAATAGCAGTAAAAATATTAGATAAAACAAGATTAAATAACATAAATAATTCAATAACAAAAATAGAATCAGAAATAGAAATTTTATCAAAACTTCATCATAAAAACATAGTAAAATATTATGGTTCATCACAAAGTAAAAATCATTTACAAATATATTTTGAATATTGTGAAAATGGTTCAATAGAAAAAATGTTAAAAAATTATAAAAATTTCCCAGAAAAAATAATTCAAAAATATACAAAAGAAATGTTAGAAGGATTAGAATATTTACATGCACATGGTATAATACATAGAGATATAAAAGGAGGTAATATTTTAGTTGATAGAAATGGAATATGTAAATTAAGTGATTTTGGTGTTAGTAAAAAAATAAAAGATGATTTAGATAAAAGTAATAGTTATTCAATTAAAGGAACACCAAATTATATGGCACCTGAAATAGTAAAAAATAATGATGTTATTACTAGATTTTCTGATATTTGGAGTCTTGGTTGTACTGTTATTGAAATGATTAATGGGAAGCCTCCTTGGAGTAATATTAAAAATCCTTTTAATGTTTTATTTAAAATTGCTAATTCAAAATCTCCTCCTGATATACCAAAAAATTGCTCTTTTAATTTAAGAGATTTTATTTCTTGTTGTTTAAAAATTAATCCTTATGAAAGATTAAATGTTACTCAATTGTTAAAACATCCTTTTATTACTGGAAATTTAACAAAAGAAGTTAAAAATGATTCTGTTTTTTTTTCTGAATTTGATGATAATAATGTTAGTAGTGATATGGAAAAAATTGTTATTTTGCAAAAAAAAAAAAGTGGAGAAAGTGATGATAATAATAATAGAAATAGTCATCGAATGAGTAGTGATTTTAATGATGAGAAAAAAAGTGATATTTCTGATAATGATATTATGGAATATAGGAAATAAGGGTTTTTTGTTATTATGATAGATAGGATTTGTTTTTTGATTTTATTTATTTTTTTTTGTTTTTTAGGTGTATTAATTTTTTTTCATAATAATCAATTAATTATCTTTAGATTATATATATTTAAAATTTTTATTTTTTTTATAATTTAAAGAATGAAATCACTTTCTCTTAAATATAAAATATAATTTTATATTTAAAAAAAAGAAATTAAATATTTTATGAATTAAAATATTGAAATAAAAAAAAATAAACTAAATAAAAAAGTTATTACTTTAAATATAAGGAAATTAAATAAATAATGATAATTTAGGTTTATGTTTTAATTAAAATTAATTATAATGATGTTAGTTTAATTCAAAATATATTTATTCATATTCAATTAAATCAAATAAAAATTGGATTTCAAAATTTTAAATTAAGGTTTCAATTAGTTTTCATAAATATGATAAACAAACAAAAGATTAATGAAAATATTTATAAAACTTATGGAAGATAATATATATAATTTAAAAGATTCATCTATAATTAATTTAAATTACTTTTTTTCATTTTAAAAAAGATGAAGATTCATATACTATTTTAATAAAGAAAAATATAATACAGTTTTGTAGAAATTTTCAATATATAACTGATTTAAGTTATAAATAAAGATAATATAAAAATAATTTATTTATAAATAATAAATAAAATGAAAATTATGAAAAAGAATATTTCCATTTTAATTAGTTTTTATTTAAAATTAAATTTGTTTTTAATTTTATAAATTTTTGAAAATTAAAAAATATGGATTATAAAGGAATTTATTATGGAGAAACTAAAGAACAGAAATTTTTTGAAGGTGGAGCACATTTTAAATATTCAGATTTATATAGAAAATTAGAATTATTAGTAAGAGCAAATCAAAAAGAAAATAAAATTGAAATGAGAAATAAAAGTAATGAAAATAATAATTCTCGTCAATTAGTTTCATATTATATTGATGAACAACCTGTAAAAAATGTTATTCATACTAGAAATATAAATAAGAATTATTTAAATTATCCAAACACACAAATTACAAATTTTAATAGAACAATGAGTAATATGGATTATTATAAAAAAAAATCAGAAAGTTTAAATCATGAAAAAAATAATAATGCAAATTCATATAAAAATATGAATATTAATAATCATAATAATATTAATAATTATAATAATATTAATAATCATAATAATATTAATAATCATAGTAATATTAATAATAACCATAATAATATTAATAATAACCATAATAATATTAATAATAACCATAATAATATTAATAACCATAATAATAATATTGAATCATATCAAAAAATTAAAAAAATAAGTAATATTTCTTCAATCCCATTAAATAGAGAAAAATTAAGAAATAATTCATTGGCATCAAATAATAATAATATTAATACTAATATTTCTAATCATAATTTAAGTAGAAATAATAAATATTCTAATGTACTTAATTATCAAAAAAGTACTGATAATATAAATTATGCAAATAATTTAATATTATCATTAAGAATGCAAATTGCAAATAATATAAATAACAGACATCATCATCATAAAAATAATAGTTTAGAAAATAATATATCTTCACAAAATTACACAAAATATAATAATTATGTGAATACAAAATCAAGAAATAAAAATTTATTAAATCACATTAAATCTGTTGATGGGAAATTAAATGGATTGACAATTTCAAATTGGAAAAATAATAATCATAATGAATTATTATTTCATACAACAATGAATCAAAATAAAAGAAATTATATACTTAATAATACAAATAATTTTAATAATAATATTTCAAGCATTAATAATAATATTAAATATATTAAAAAAAGAGTAAATGATTATAATAATGGAAAATATCAATATAAAAATTTAATATATAATAAATTAAATCCAAAAAAATTTAGTTCAGGAGAAAATATATTTAAGAATAATAATATTCATATAACAAGTAATAATAACAATAATCATCATAATCAATTTCATAATTTTGAATATTATAAAAATTTAAATTTATATAAATAATTGTATAATTCAATTTTGAATTTTTTTTTAAATTAAATACAAATTCATTTAAAAAATTTTATATGAATTATTTGTATATATTAAAAATATAAATTTCAATTCCTTAAAAAAAATTTTTTAAATATTAAATAACAATTAATGAGAATAATTTCTTTTTATTCTATTTGTTCTATAATTTTGTATTTTTTGATGAAGTTCATTTATCAATTTTATTTTATTCAAAGATTGATTTTTTTTCTTTTCTTCATTATTTTTATTCCATAATTCTTCATTATTATAATTTAATTGACATTTATTTAAATTTCTTTTAATATTTTCAATTTCAATTATCAATTTATCATTTTTACATTTTTCATCCATAAAAATATTTTGTAAATCTTGGCTTTCCATATAATTCTTTTGATAAACATTTTTAATATTTTCATTTTCTTTTTTCAAATCTAAATTTTCTTTTCTTAAATTATCTATTTCATTTAATAAAGAAGAAACTTTTTCTTCTATTTCATTCATTTTTTTTTCTTGTTCCTCTTGAAGATAATTAATACATTCAACATCTTTCTCATTTTTATTTTGTAATTTATTATATTTATCAAATAAAATTTGATAATCTCTTTCAATTTGACTTTTCATCATTTTTAAATTACTTAAATCATATTGTGCTTGATTTAATTTTTTTTCATTTTCAATTTTAATATTTAAAGTATCAATTAAGCAATTTTCATTATTTTGTAATTCTGATAAATTATTTTTTAAATTATTAACTTGATTACATAAAGAAATATTAGTTTTATTTAATTGCTCATTTTCAGAAACTAAATCATAATTTCTTATTCTTTGATTATGAATTGAATCTTCTAATAATCTATTTATATCATTTAATTGATTTATATCTTCTCTAAAAATTATATTATCACTTATAATTGAATTTTGTCTTTTATGAAAATTTGAATTATCATATGAATAATAAGGATCATTTAGATTATTTATTATATTATTTTCAAATTGATTTGTAAAATTTTGATTTGGAATTCTTGGTGAAGGATTAATACTATTTATTTTACTTAATAAAGGACTTGGAAAAGAATTTTGTTTATTATTATCTGTTGATAAACTCTTCATAATTTAAAATTATTTTTTATATTAATATAATTTTATTTTTAAACATTTTTCAAAGTTGAAAATAATTTATATTATTATTAATATTAATTATTTGGTTTTAATCAAATTAATATTCTAATTATTTGTTTCAAATTTATTTCTCAATTATTATGTTCTTTGAAATAATAATTCAATGAAAAGTAATTCAGAAAAATAAGAACTTCAAAAAATATTTTTGAAAATTTATAAAATTTATATGATGAATAAAACTTATAAGCAGTTTTTTATAAGATATTTGATATTATCTAAATTATAATTTATCTTTTTTTTTTTGCAAAAACATTTATAAAATTATTTAATTTTTAAATCAAAATTATATTTATCATTAATTTCCAATTTTAATATAAAATAATAAAAAAATATATTCCTTATAATTTTTATTAAAGTTTATTATTTTATTTAATTCTATTTAACTTTAATATAATTTATTTAATTATTTTTTAAATTAAAATAAAAAATTTCTCTCAATTTTTTATTATTTTAATTATAATTATAATATAAAATTCATTTTATAAACATTTATTATTTTATAAACTTTTATTGTTTTTATTTAATATATATTTTTTTATATTAATTGTTTAAACTATATTTTTCCAATTTATATAAATTTGATTAATTACATTTATATTTATTTGATCATATTTTACACAAATTATCTATTAATAATTTAAATATCCATTGCTAATTGAAAAAATTCATTCCATTCACTTGGATTATCTCTTTGCATATTAATACTTAAAATTTTAATATTTTTAATAAATTTTTTAATTTCTTCATTCTTAATATATTTTTCCATTTCTTTAATAATACTATTTTCATCTTTTCCTTCATTAAACAAAAGTAATTTTTCAAATAAATTATAAGCATAATAAGGATCTTTTACTTTTTTATATACATTTTTAATAGTTTCTTTTATAGAAATAAACAATTTATCTTTTTTAACATTTGGTATAAAATTATTAATAATTTCATAATTTTTACTATCAATAGCTTTTAAAATTAAAATAGCAGGAATTATAACAATAATTTTAGGATCACTTTCTTCAATTAAAGAACTAATATCTTTTCCTTTATATTTTTCATTAATAATTTCAATAATTTTATTAAATCCCATTAAATAATTATATTTTTTTTGATTACATAAATACATTTTTCCCTTTTCCCAAATTTGTTCAAAATTATCTAAATTACTTACTAATTCAGGATTATTTAATAATTGAGGATCAACGCCTTCAATATTTAAATTATATTTTCTAAATAAATTTCTTAAATCATTTAAAGCTTTTTTAATATTATTTGCTAATTTTCTTAATCCATTTGATTGAACTTCTGTAACCGTTCTTAATACTTTTTCACTTTGTAATAATATATTAATATCTAAATCATCTCTTCCTTTTCCATTTATATTTGCAATTTTATTTAAATAATTTATTACTTTAATAAATTTATCTCTTATATTATTATATTCTTTATCATTTTCACATAAATTTTTTCCTTTAATATTTGCTCTTTTTTCATATAAAGATAATTCTTTTTCTAATTTTATTCCTTCGAAAATATATCTTCTTGATATTTTTTCAATATAAATTAATTCCATAATATATTTTTCTTCATATAAAGTCCATTTTTTATCAAATTCAAATAAGCAATTTTTTAAATCATTAATCATTATATTTAATTTATCATCTTCAATAATAATTTCATCATAAATAAAATTAACAACTTCAGTAATTAACATAATAAGAGAACAAAAAGAAACAAATAATTGATTTCCTCTTTCAATAACTTCTTTACTGAAAATATATTTTTCACCATTAACTACTAAATCAGGAGTTGCTTCTTGTGCAGAATCTAATATTTCTGTTAAATAACATAATGAATCTTCTTGATATAAAAAAATATAAGCTTTTGTAAATTTTTTTCTATAATCTCTATTTGAAATTTTTACTTTGAAACTTTTTATTAAATTTTCAATATTTTGAAGACATTCTTTACAAATTTCATTTCCTTCTTCACTTTCAAAATCAAATTTTCCTTGATTTTTAATCATATTTAATTTATTTGTATTATAATAAGTAGATTCTAAAATTTTAAATTGATAACTTTTTTTAAAAGTATAAAATTTATTAAAAGGAATTAAATCCATACTTTTTCTTCTTTTTTGATAATTATCATTATAAATCAAATCTGAATTTAAGCTAATTTTTGACTTTACATTAGAAGGAGAATCTGTTTTTTGTTTATTAAATAAACTATTATTATTAGAAATATTAATATCACAAGAATTAACAGTTGAAGTGTCTTCTGGATTTGATGAATCAATATCAATATTACTATTATTATCACTTATTTCATTATTATTTTCATACAAATTTTGATTATTTAAATTTTGTTCATAAACATTTTCAATATTATTTATATTTTCAAATGAGTCAAAATTAAATCTATTTTCAATATTTTCTATTATTTCATTTGAATTATTATCTTCATTCATATTTTCATTATTTATTATTGAAAATATATTATCTGTATTTTGACTATTTATATTTTGGACATAGTTATTATATCTATTAAATTCTTCATTATTGTTTAAGTTTGAATGATTGAATTGATTTTGTAAAATTTGGTTTAATCCTAATTGTTCCATTTATTTGTTTTTTTATTATTATTTATTTTTATAATTATCAGAATATATTATTTGAGATTAGAATATTTATTTATTTATTTGTTTTTGATTAAAAATAGATAACATTGAGATTTTTTTTTTTCGTGATATTAACTATTAAATCTGAGTTTTGATAAAACTCAACATTATTTATAATATTAGTATTTGCATTGATATTTTAAACAAAATTAGATTGATAGAATTTTCATTTTTATAGATAAATTTGATTTACTTCTATTTATTATTTGATTTTTAAGTTAAAAAATTTAATTCTATAAATTCAATTATTTTATATTTTTTAATAAAAGATTTCTAAATATTCATTTTTTATTAACAAATAAAAATATATAAAGTTTAATTTATTTTTGTTTTTTTAAAGTGATCTAAAGTAATTTATTTCTATTTTAAATATATTAGTGTAGAATGTTTATTAAATTAATAAATTTTATCTTATATATTATTTGAACTATTATTTTTAAAAATTAATGTGGATATAAAAAGTTAATTGTTATAAATTCATTCATGATTTTTATTGAGCTAAATTAAAAGACATATTTTTTTATAATTTAAACAATTTATTTTACAATTTTAATTTTATTTTTTTTTGTAATTTTGAAAAATGCAAAAATTCTATAAATAATAAGAATATTATTTTCTTTTAGAAATAAGATTTATTATTATCATTTAATTTTTATATATCATTATTTAATTAGAATTATCTTAAAATGAATTTATGAATATTATTAATAAATAATTTTAATGCTAAGTTTATTTAAAATATAATAATTAAAAGATTGCATTTTATTTATAAAATCAATATAGAATAAATGATTTATTTTCCCAATATTTTAATTATATAAATTATTAATTTTAGCCATATGTTCTTCAAAAATTTTTTCCATATCTTCAACTTTCAGTTTATATTGTACATCTAAATATTCATTATTTAAAAACTTATTAATTTCCTTAAATAAAAATGTTGAAATATCATCATTATTATTTAACTTAGTTTCCAATTTATATGAAAAAATTTTTCTATTAAATAATTTTTTATTTAACCATTCTTTAATTTTATCATCAGAATCCTCTTTATATAAAAAATTCCAATAATCCATTAATTCTTTATCAGCTTTAATAATATTTAATCCAATTTCTTTATATTCATCTAAATTTAAAGGATAATTTTTTTTTTCTGGATTTTGAGAAACTGAATTAATTGAAATATGATTATTAGTATTATTCATTTTTAAATTTAAATTTTGTTGTAAAAAATTTGATTTTTCTCTTTCAATTGAAGTTCCTGCTTTATGATCTTTTCTTATTTGATTAATATTTTGAGATTCTCTTAAATTTCTTACTGTTTGTACTATTCTTGGATCAAAATTTTGAGAACTTCTTCTAATTGACATATTTTTTTAAATTAAGTTTGTTTTTTTTTTTGAAAATATTATTAAAAATATTTATTATTTTATATTATTGATTTATGTTTGTTTATTTGTTCTTAAAAAAAAAATAATATTAAATATTTTAAATAAAATTAAATTAAAGCAATTTATTTGCTTTTAAAAAACTTCTTAATTTAATTTGTCTCATTTCTCTCATATATGAGTCAAATTCTAAATCTTTTTCTTTAGGACGCATAATTCTTTTATTTCTAAAAGACAAATCTTTTTTTCCATAATCAAAATTATTCCCTTGATAAAATTTATTCCTATTTCTAGAATTAAAATTTCTATTATAATTTCTATCACTATTAGAAATATTATTATTAAAATTAGTCTTAAAAAAATTATTTAATTTCCTATCAACACTTCTTAAATTATAATTAAAATTTTCATTATTATGATTATAAAGATTTTTCCCAGAAGAATAATATTTTCTTTTATGACATTCAGGTTGAGAAATAGGAACAATAAAATTAATATGAGAAGGATTAATTAAATTTTCAGGTTCTAATTCATATAATTCCATTTTTGGATTAAAGTCTACATAAGGTCTATTAATATAACTTCCAAAAGGAGGATTTTTTTCACTTATTTCTCTTCCTAAAATATTAATTTTTGTTTTAACAATATTTGAACCTGTATTTATTGGTGAATAATATTTAAATTTTTTATTTAAGTTGTCTATATCTGATTTTGATATACTCATTGATAAATTACCTAATTCATTTAAATTATTTATTCTCTTTTCATTTTCTTCTTTTCTATTTGAAAAATTCTCTGAATTTGATAATATCTACAAATAAAAAAAAATTTATTTAAAAATATAATAAAAGTGAAAAATAAATTTATTAAGTTTTTTGATAAAAATTATAAAAATGTCTTTAATAATTCAATAAATGAAGAACAATTCATAAATAATTTTAAACTAAAATATGATACAGAAAAATATTCTTTTTATAAATTAATAAAAAAATATCCACAACTTTTTGATATTATTTTTTTAGAATATAAAAATAAATTTAATGATGATTTATCAAACAAAATATATGAAGAATTAAAATTAAAAGGAAATAAAATAGTAGAAAAATATATGAATAATATTATAAGAGAAGAAAATAAAAAATTAAATATATCTAATAAATTTAAAGAAATAATAGAAGAAAAAATACAAAATATAATTTCTAAAAATAATTTTGAAGAACAAATTAAATCAAAATTAAAATTATATATAAAAGATATATTAAATGATAAACAAATAAAAATAAATAATATAAATATAATTTTATATGGTACTTCAGGTCAAGGTAAAACAACTTTAATAAATAAA
>JAEEGK010022890.1_pt1 | contig 13077 bp, 8 predicted proteins | sample 8958771 | NCBI WGS metagenome assembly JAEEGK01 (sample SAMN16246547, study PRJNA631951) | gut metagenome | biome: gut microbiome; feature: rumen; material: SC-attached | host: Bos | place: Iran: Karaj | collected 2018-10 | reverse complement strand
ATTTTCCTTATTATAAATATCAAATAATGATAAAATATCTTTATTTTTAATTACAACTTTCATTTTTTGTTTTGGTGATCTATCAGCATGTCTAAAAACAGCAACAACACTTCTTAATTCTTCTTCAAATTTTTTATTATTATTCCCATTATTATTATTAGTTAATTTTAAATTATTATAAACAGGATCTTGAATTAAATAAATTGGTTTTTCTAAAATATTTAAACCAAATTTTTCTCCAATCATTTTCCAAATATAAAAAGCACAAGCTTGATAATATTTTTTATTTCCTTTAACAAAAGACCATCCATTAACATCACAAACATAACTTTTACCATTAGATCTTAAAATATCAAAACCACAAATATTTTGTTTAAATCTTTTAGCAATTTTCAAAGCATATTCTTTTTCTTGAGGAGTTAAATTAATAGGATATCTTATTTCTTTTCCATCAGAACTTCTTTGAACTTTACCATCTAAAGTAGGAGATTTTCTTGCTTCTGCATGAGTATATTCTGGTCCAATTGTATAAACTTTAATATCAAAACCATCAGTTTGTAAAAATTCTTCATAAATATATGATTTATCTCTTCTTATTTTATTTACTTTTGGAAAAAATAATGAACATTCATTTTTTGTTTTTCTAAATAATCTCTTTGATCCTCCACCATGATTTGGTGGATAATATATATAAACAAAATGATCATCTCCATTTGATGGTTTTTCTACAAATGGTTTATATAATTTTTGTCCTTTATATACTATGTGATCATCAAATTCTATTAAATCACTTTTTTCTTTTTCTTTTTCTTTTTTTTTCTTTTTTAATGAATCTTCATTTTCTTCTTCTAATGTTACATTCTCACTTATTTCATTTGAATTATTTGTATTTTCTTCATTTGATAATTCGTAATTTTCATTTTTTTCATTTTCTTTTTTTTTATTGTCTTCATTTTCTTCATTTTCTAATTCTTCATGAAAACTTTGAATTTGTTTTTCAATTTCAGCACTTTTATTTAAAATATTATTATTTTCACCATCATTATCAATAATTTCTCCTCTATCAACAACAATTGAATTTGGTACTAAAATTCTTTCTTCTTTTAAAATAGATAAAACTTTTCTTCTATCCCAAAAAACTTTTTGCATTTCAAAATCATTTATTAAAAAAGGATTTCTATAATTTACATAATTTAACCCTTTTTTATAAGGAAATCCATCACTAAAAAATATTATTAATGCATCTACAATTGGCCATTCTTCTATTGGTTTATCAAATATTATTTTTTCTTCAAATATTATTATTGTTATTTCTTGTTCTGGTAATAAATTTAATATATTTTGCATGTGTTTTGAATTTACTTTTTTTTCCATTGCACATATTCCTAGTTTTATTTTTTTTTTCGTTTGAGCATTTTTATCCATGAAATTAAAAATTGTGAAATTGAAAAAATATTTTTTGATTAAATTTTGGTTATTTTTTTTTTCTTATATAAAAAAATTATGTAAAGTATTGTTAAATAAGGAAATATTATTTTTATATTATATATTTTTAATTTATTTTTATTTTGATTTAATCATCATTATATTAAAAAATATTGTTAAACAATTTTAATTGAATTTTTAAAATTTAATAAAATTATTTTTTATAACAATTAAATTAAAAATCTATTAATAAATATATAGTAAGTAAAATAAAATTATTAAATAAAGAAAAATAGTTTCAGTTTATATTGATAATCTATAAATAATATTATAATATTTATTTCCTTAAGATAATATAAAATATGAAGATGTTAATTATTTATTTTTAACTTATTTATTATTTAAGTGATAGAAGTAAAATAAAAAATTATTTTTTAGAACGAGATTATTCAACAGGATTATAAAAAAGAAAAAATAAAAGAAAAAATCAATTTATTATTTATATAACATAAGGGGAATGATTAAAATTGAAAAAAATATTTAATATAATTTCAAATATATATTTATTTATCATTACCATATATAAAAAAATAAAAATAATTTAAAAAAAAAATTAATATTTTCCTAAAATTAAACACCTAAAATAATTTAAAAAAAAAATGGAAAAAAAAGGTCAAACTTACTTAAAAATGAAAGCAATAAACTGGCCAAAAGAATTTTTACCAGGAACAACAGATAACTTTACATCAAATGAGGTAATAATAAAAGATTTATCAACAAAAGACATATGGATATTTTTAGAAGATGCATCACTTTGGTCATCATATTATAAAAATATAGTAGATGTAAAAATGAAAAATCAAAAGTCATTTCGTTTAAATGGATTAACAAAATTTAATTATACAATTTTAGGTTTAAATTTAGAAGCAATTATGCTTGAATATATTCCTCCTGAAAAAAATAATGAAGGAAGAATTTCTTGGTATGCTTTTTTAGATGATGATAAAGATAAAAGAATTGATATTGTTCATTGTTGGTTAATTGAAAATCTTGATGGAGGAAGAGTTAGAATTTTAAGTCAACAAAGTCAAAAAGGAATTCCTGCTATTAATTTTAAAAATTCTCATCCTAATATTATTGTTAATTTTAATCAAGATTGGATTGATAATTTAGTTAAAATTGCTTTTCAGTATAAGAAAAAATAAGTTATTTTTTAATTTATATTTTTTTTATTTATTTTTTATTTATTTTTTTTTTTATGTTTTATAATTTTTTATTTTTTTTTTGCTTTTTATTATTTATATTATAATTCTTTTTAAAGGATTTTTTATAAAAGAAATAAATATTTTTGAATTTGAATTAATTTAATAAATTATTTTTTTTTTTGATAATATTTTTATTTATTTATTATATCCTTCTTCTTCTTTTTCTAATTCTTCATATCTTTTTTCCCATTTAATAGCATTTTCTTCAATTTCTCTTAATATAATATCACTTTTTTCAATTAATTTTTCAGATTGCATTTTTCCTTTTATTTCATTAATTTTTCTTCTTTCATTTTTAATTTTATCACTTTTTTCTTTAATAATTTCTTCATATTGATCAACAGAAGGTAAAGAATCAACTTTTAAATATTTTTCTAATTTATATTTTCTAATATCAAATTTTTCATCAATATGATTTTGATTTTTAGCAATATCTTTAATTAATCCAATTGTATTATTATAATCATAATTTTGTAATTCATAACTTGGAGAAGTTATAAAAGGTAAAATTACACTCATATTTTGTTCTTGAGTTTTATTTTCATTTTCTAAATTTATTTTTTCTTTATTTCTTCCTATTTTATTTCCAAATCTTTGAGAAAATTTAAATAATTTCTTCATATCAACTTTAGGTTTTTCTTTTTTTTTTTCTAATTTTTTTGGTCTATATCTTTCATAATTTAACATTTTTAAATCAGGTTTAAATATTAAATCTTTTGATTTTGCTTCTTCTCCTCTTAAAATTTTTTCTCTTAAAGAATTTAATTTACTTTTATAATTATTGATTTCATATTTAAAAGTTTCAGTATCTCTATCAATAATTTCACTCACTAAAAATCAAAATAAAAATAAAAAAAATAAAAAAAAAATTTCTTACTAACTTCATTTGCTTCATTTATTTTTTCAGGTGAATAAATTATTTTTTTTGCTCTTAATGATAATAAATAATCTTGATCAAGTAATAAAGAAGCTCTTTTTTTAATATCTTCAACTTTTTTATTAATTGATTTTTTTACTAAATGAGTAGGATCTGAATTCTCAGATGTTGTTTTTATTTGATTAACAATATTATCCATTTCTGCTAAAATATCTTCTCCGTGATTTACTTTCATTGCTTCTCTATCATTATCAATATTTAATTTTGTAAAAACTTTATCTGAAAATATTTTATTTGCTCTTTCTTTATTTTTAATTTGAGATTCTTTTATTTGATTATCTAAATGACCTCCACTTTTTAAAGTCATATAACGCCGATTTGATTCTTTTAAATAATAATTAAATTCATTTTTTGCTTTATTATCAAATTCTGATAATATTAAATTTGCTTTTATTCTATCTTTCATTTCTTTTGTAAAATTTACACTTTTACCAATTAATTTTGGAATTAATCTATTTACTTCATTATTACTTTCATGATTTAATGAATTTATTTTATCCATATTCATTTTTATTTCAATTTTTATAAAACTGAAAAATATAAAAAAATCAAGTAAAAAAAAAATATATAAAACTATAAAAACAAAAAAAAAATAAAAAAAAAAAATTAAAAATTAAATAAACACATAAATAAATTTTTATTTCATTTTATACCAAAAGAAATAAGAGTTAAATAGATTAAAAAATAAAATTATTAAAAATTTTATTTAGTATGAGTACGATTTGTAAAATGTGTATGAAGAGTTTCATGAGCTTTATGTCCACCAGGTTTACCAAGGAATCTATCATAACATTCATTAAGTTGTTTATTATTATGTGATTGTCTAGCTTCAGAATTTTCATCAATTTCATAAGTAGAATCAAGTCTTTTTTCCATAGATTTAACATTTTTAGCTTTTGGTGCTCCACCTCCACAAACACATCCTCCAGGACAAGCCATAACTTCAACAAAAATAACTCCTTTAAATCTTGGATCAGTTCCTTTTTTAAGTATTCTAATTAATTTTTGAGCATTTAATATTCCTTGAGCAACAGCAATTTTAAACTTTTTATCTTTTATTTGTAAATCACCTACTTTAATACCTTGTAAACCTCTTGCAGGTTTAAATTCAATTGGATTTAATTCTTCACCTGTTATAATATGAAATGCTGTTCTTACTGCAGCTTCCATAACTCCTCCTGTAGCACAGAAAATTGCACCACCACCTGAAGCTTTTGAATATGGTGGATCAAAGTCACTTTCAGGTAAATCTTTATAATTAATTCCTGCATCTTGAATCCATTTTGCAAGTTCACGTGTTGATATTACTTTATCTACTATTTTATCACCATTTTGCATAACAAGTTGTGGTCTTTCAATTTCATCTTTTTTAGCTATACATGGCATAATACCTACATGATATATTTTATCAATACTAACTTTTTGCATTTGAGCAAATTCTTCTTTTACTACTGGAGCTAACATTGACATTGGTGATCTACATGATGAAAGATGAGGTAAAATTTCAGGAGCACTTTGTTCAGCATAATTTACCCAAGCAGGACAACAACTAGTAAACATTGGTAAAGGTCCAGTTCCTTTAGTAAGTCTACTAACTAATTCATTAGCTTCTTCAACAATAGTCATATCAGCACCATAATTAGTATCAAAAACATATTTAAATCCTAATTGTTTAAGAGCAGTAACTAATTTACCAGTTGAAATTGTACCTTCTGGTAAACCTAAAGCTTCAGATATTGCAATACGAACAGCAGGAGCTACTTGACAAGTTGTAATTTTATCACCAGGATTTTTAAGTACTGAAGCAACTTCTTCAATTTGATCTTTTTCTGCAATTGCACCTGGTCTACAAACTAAAGTACATTGACCACATTTAACACAATCAGTTTCTTGAAATGGTTTACCATCAACAGCTGTAATTACTTTTTTTTTTCCTTCCCCAGGTACTGCTCTAATTATATTCATTCCTGCAACTGTTTTACATGCACGAACACATGCTTGACATGATATACATTTTGCACGATTGAAGATAAGGGAATTAGTTGAGTCATCATATGCTGGAGATACTGGTTGGAGTTTTGCTTTTCCTCCTTTTTTACCACCATCTCCTTTTAAGTTTCCTCCCTTTTTTTTTGCTGATAATACTAAAGTGAAAAGGAGTATATTAATGATTAAGTGATTCATTTTTATTTAATGATTTATTTATTATTAATTGATATTTATAAATTTAGGATTATGAATCCATACATCTGTTAATATATTATTTATTTTATTATATATAATTTTGAAGATTTTTTTTATTTGATTTTAAAATTTAATTTTATTTATGTTGTAAGATTTTTATTATGTTTTTTTTCAATCCATTTTTAAATTTGTTTTGTTTTTAACTATTTTATATTCTATTTTAATATTTTAAAAAATTTTTTTTTTAAAAACTAAACACATTTTAAATTTATATTTTTATATTATAGATTTTAACTTCCTTTTATCTTTAAATATATATATATTTTTGGAAAAATATTGTTATATGAATTAATTTATAATTTCTTTAAGTAATATTCAATTCATATACTTTAAAAAATTTTATGAAAACATATAAATACTTTCTTTTAAAACAAGTTGTTGTGAAAAAATAAATAAATTTAAAAATATAACTATTAAAAAATATAAAAAAATCAAATAATAAAGGAAAATAATTATAATATAAAACTCAAAAAAAAAAATATTAAAATTTTTAAATAAATTCATAAGGAATAACAATTTTACCAATATTTAGTATTTTTAAATATTTTAAAAATTAAAACCTAAAAAAAAACCAAAATCTTAATTCATTTCTTGATAAATAAAATCATCATACAACTCATTCTTTCTTCTAACTCTTTTTCCTTTCTTACATTTTAATCCAGCTTTAACAGACATAATTAAAGCAATTCCAAAAACAAAAGCGAAAAATCCAAAAAGAATTAATCTCATTAATAAATTATTATTATGAATAAGAGGAACAGGAGTTTTACTAACAGCTTGTTTAACACAATTTTTATAAATTCCAATAACATTAGCTTTTCTATCTAAAGTAACTTGATATTTTTTATAAAAAGGAAGACCAAAATTCCAAACTTTCATAAAATTCTCATCAAAAGTAACAAGATAAACTAATTTTCCATCATGTTCAACAAATAAATCATCAGGAGTTAATTCAAAAGTAAAACCATTAACAAAGAATTTTAAAGGTTTAATATTTTCTAAATGTAATTTTGCTTTATCATTAACACAAGAATAATAAGCAGTATGATGATTAAGATGTTGTTCACATAAATTATCTTTAATAGCTTTATCAAAGAATTTTTCAAAAATGACTTTATGGAATCCTGTAGTTCCTCCAATATAACCAATTTCAAAATTAAAAGTAGCATATTTTTTATAATCAGCTTCAAATTTTTCATCACCATATGAAATATCATTAACTTCAATAACCCAACTATCAGGAAATTCATTAGAAACTTTTAATTGTAATAAATTTCCTTTATCAAATCCTTTATTATCATATTCATGTGGATATGAACCAATAATAAATTCTCCATTATCACCATTAGTAAATTTATATGTTGTAATTGGTGCTTTAATTGCTTTTTTTTTAACTAATTGATCAACTAAATTAATATCTTTAATTTTAGTATCAATATAATCTTCATTATAACGTGCATTACCAAGTATTCCACTTCCAAAATGAATTGCTTTATCATCAGAAGCTTTTGTTGTTAACATAAAATTAATTTGTTTTGAATCAACACCACCAACATTAAAAGTATCATTTGATTTTTTACCTTTATCATATAATCCATATGGTGAAGTATATAAATCATGATTTCTCTTATCTGCACCGTATGTACTTGATTTTTTTTCATCAAATTTTCCATCTTTTGATATTATCTTTGCTTTTGAATTTAATATAACTGTTGAATATTCTTCTGTTTTTAATTGTAATTTTACACTTTGAAGAGGAGTTCCTAATTTTATTTCAACTGATGCTTCATTTGAATCAAGGAAATTATATGGAAATTCTTTGCTCTCTTCTTCTAATGTATGACGCTCAAATGGTAATGATATGAAAAGAGATGGATCACATTTAATTAAGGTTATTGTTGTTAGGATGAGAAGTATTTGGGAGGATCTCATTTTTTATAATAATAATTATTATTTATTTTAATATAAGATATTATGGGAGTTAATTCTAATTTTTAAACACAGTAATTTTTTATCTTATTTTTTGATTTATTTATGAAATTTTTTAATAATATATATCATTGTGAGTAAATAAAAAATTTTTTTAATTAACATTAATTTTTTGAAAAAAGATGAATTTGTTTTTTTAATGAAGTTATTTATTTAATTGTAATTTTTAATTCTTAATAAATAAAAATGAAGAAAATAAAGGAAAATAAATATAATGAAAAATAAAAAACTCTTTTAAATAATTATATGATATTAAGATTTAATATTTTATTTTATAGTTTTAAAAAATATAAAAAATAAAATTAAAATAGAAAAATAAAAATACTAAATGTGTAATATAGAAATTTTAATTAACGTTATTAAAACTAATTTTAGTGTTTAATATTAAAATAGAATATTATTTAAATAAAGTTTAAAACTGAATTAAAAAAAATAATTTTCTTTCTTTATTTTTTATAAAAATTCATTTATAATCAAATAAAACTAATTATAGAATTAATAAAAATAATTATTTTATTTGAAAAGAATAATTTAAAATAAAATTTATATTTTTATAATAATTTGAATCAATATTAAAATTATAATTAATGATATTTCATATTATATATTTTTTTATTTTGTTCAATTGGAGGAGCATCATTTTCTTTTTCTTTAGAAAAATCATTAGAATATTCAAAAGTATTTAAAACTTCTTTTGAAAGTTTATATTTTTCTCTGTCTAAAGTAAAATAATAATGTCCTTTTATTACTTTAATATTATCTGGATTAACACCATATTTTGATTGAATATAAGTTTCTTTTCCTTCTATTGAAGGAGTATTTCCCATTTATTATTATTGTTTTATATAATTAAAAAATAGATTTAATTTAAAATTTGATTTTTTATTTTATTTTAATATTTATTACAGAATTTTTTTTTAAAGTGATTTTTTTTATATATTTTAAATTTTGATTGAATTATTTATTTTTGTTTTTATTAATTTTATACTATTTTTATTAGATAATAATTGAATATTTGAATCAGTATGAATTCTATTTTGATTTGTAAAAGAATTTATTTGATCATTAAAGGAATTATAATTTGAATTTATTATATTTTCACCAGCATTTTTTAAAGTATTGTCTTTTTGATTTTTCATTATTAAACTATTATAATATTTTTGATATGAAGTATATTCATTGTTTCTTTGAATTGAAGAAACAAGATGATTTCTTAATTTTGTATTTTCAATTTTTTTATTTTCCTTAAATAAAGAGTTTAATGGAGATTTATAACTATTATTTTTAACTATTTGTTTTTTATTATCAACTGATATTGATATTTTTAATTTATTATTTCTAATATATTTTTTATTCAAATTATTAGTTTTTTCTTTTTCTTCTTTATTTACATTATTATTTAAAATTTGAATATTATTATTTTCATTTTCAATTTTACTTTTATTTTCTTTCTCATTTATATTTTCATTTTCATTTATATTCTCATTTTTAATTTTATTTTCATTTCCATTCTCAATTATATTTTCATTTTCTGTATCATTTAATTTTGAAATTTTTATTTCTTTTTGTCTTTCTGTGTTAAAGTAATTACCATATCTATTTAAAATTTCATCATCAGAATTATTTGAATCACTATCAATTAATTTTAATTTTTCATCATTTTCATCAATATCAATATCTTTTAAAGCACTTTTTTCTATTTTATTATATGAATAAATATTTCTTTCTTTTTCCTCTTTTAATTGCTTTTCTTTTCTTTTATTTTCTTCTTCTTCTAATTTTTTTTTTATTTCTAAATCTTCCTTTTCTTTAATTTCAATTTCATCTTTATTTTTAAATTCAATATTTTTATTTATTAATTCTTTATTATCATCTTCTTTTGAATTATCAACAATTTGATTTCCTTCTATTTCTTTTTCATTTTCTTTTTTAATTTGATTATCTATTTGATTTATTTCATTATCATTTTCATGAATTTTATTTTTTAAAAATAATTTAATTTTTTTCCCAGTTTTAAATCTTTTTTCAATTAATTTATTTCTTATTGATTGATTTTCTGTATTATAAATTCTAAAATGACTTATTGGTAATTTCATTAATTTTGGTTTTCCAAAATCATTATTAACACCATTTTCATCATAATTAAATCTTTCTTTTAAATTATAAAATCCTTTCATTTTTTCTCTATAAATTTTTGGCTCAGTTATTCCAATATAATTATCAAATTCATTTATAACTCCATCATAATTTAAATTATTTAATCTATTATATTCTTTCTCATCTTTTTTAATTTGATTTTCTGTTTTTTCAATTTTAAACTCATTTGATATATCATTTTTATTATCTTTACTTTTTAAAAAATTTTTATCTATAATATTTGGATCTTCATTTTTAATTTTATTTATATATTCTTTTAAATGTTGAATTTTTTTAATTAATTTTTCTTTTCTATAATTATTCATTGGTAATCCAATTTTCCAAAAAATTTCTTTAAATTGTTCAAAATTCATATAATGATTAGTTGAATTTCTTTTAAATAATTCAATAAGTATTTCTTTTTGTATTTTTACATTAAAGTCATTTAAAAATTTATTAAATTCATCAAAATTTAAAAAAGCTTTTCTGAAAGCCATTCTTGAAAATGTTGGAGAATTTAACTTTTTGTTTTGATGATTGGCATAAAAATAAAATATTTCATATAAATTGTCATCAACTTCATTTTTTTTTAATATATATTTTTTATTAGATGAAATATTACTTTTATTCAATTCTAAATTATTAATCTGTAAACTGTCATCGTTAATATTTTCTTTATCATTTTTATTATTTATATCTTCATTTATTTTTTCATTATCATATTTTTCTAATTCTTCATTTTCTTTATTTTGATTATTAATATGATTTATTTTATTTTGTTTTAAATTATGTTTTTCTTCATTTAATTCTTCAATATATTTATTTTTTTCTTCATTTAATTTATCAACAAATACTTGTAAAAAAAGAACATTTTCATTATTTTTTTTCTTTTGAAATATTAAATGTTTATATAATTTAATTTTATTATCAATTTCATCTTTTTTTTTTAAAATATTTTCTATTTTTGTTTGTTCTTCATAACTTGGTAATTGTGATATTTTTTCATCTAAATTTATATTTTTATTTCCCATTTGATTTAAAATTTCCCCATCAAATAAATTTTTAATTTCTTGATTTAATTCATAATCATCAATTTTATTATTTATAATAACATATTTAGGATTTAAATTAATAAAATCTGCAATAATAATAGGAAGAGTATCAATATAAAGTATATCTTCTTCTTTTAAATTTAATTCATATTCCTCTTTTAAAGTCAATTCATTTGATTTTAATTCATTTTCTACATTTTTACTTTTTAATTGTTCAAAATAATATATTAAATTTCCTTTTTTATCATATTCAGATATTGGATAATATTCTGTATAATCATCTGCAATATCTTCTATTTCTTTTAATTCAATTGCAGCTTTTAATTTTCTATTATAAAATATTTCATTATATTTTTTTATTTTATCAGTTATAAAAATATAAATTTTATCTATTGCTTCATTTAATCTTTCTTGTTTTTTTATTTCAGGAATAAAATTTGAAATAAATAATTCATTTATTGAATTCATTTTGAAAATTGATATGTATATTAAATTACATATTTCTTCAAGAAGAGATTTGAATGAATAAATTTTAATTATTTTACAACTAATATTATTATAATTATTTTTATCTTTTACAAAATATTTTGTATATAACTTATTAATATCATTTTTATAAATCTCAAATTTTTTTTTGAGTAAATATAATGAACGATATAATATATTTTTTGATTCTTCAAAATTCATTTTTAAGTAAAAATTAATTATAATAAAATTTATAATTATTTGTTTATAAAAATTATTATTTAGTTTTTTTAATAAATATTATATTTTCCATTAATGGAAATAATAAAATGAAAATAATCTATATTTTTTTTTTATAATTTGTGTATTTTTAATCAAGAAAAAAATTTATTTAAATTAAAAAAATTCATAAAAAAAAATAAATTAAATAAAAAAAAAAAACTACACTATCTCAAATTGACTTTTCATACTATTCACATTATGAAACATTCTTTTTCCAGGTCTAATAGCTTCTTCTTTTCTATTCATATCAAAAATACCACTTTCATAATTTTTATTATTAAAACTTCCTCTAAATCTTTGTTTTACAGGATAAGGATTTTTTCCTAAAAATTGTTCACTAGGATAAACATTTTCATTATTTTCATCTTTTAAATTTTCTCTTAAAATAATATCAGCATTAAAATCTTTATTTAATTTATAAATATGACCAATATTTCTTTTATTATCAAAATATTTATCATCTTTAATTTCATAAGTTCCTCTTTTAATTCCTCCTGGTAAATTAACAATTTGAGTTTGTGTTAAATGATTAGAAAATTCTGCTTCTTTACTCATTCTCTTAGGTTCATATTTTTCATTTTCATTTGGAAAAATTGTACTTTGATAAGTTTTACTTTTTGATATTCTTTGATTATTTCCACATATTGATTCTTCATTTGATGTTCTTGACATCATTGAATTCCAATTATCATTGGGTCTATATGATTTTATATTCTTTACATAATAATAATGAGGTTCTTCTTGTAAATTTGTATTAAAAACTCTGTTTGTATCTGGAAGATTATATTGAGAATTGTGTTTGTTTTGATTTTGATAATTTTTATTTTTTTCATTATATTCATTTTCAAAATGTATTTTTCTTTCAGGATTTTTATTTATTTGACGACGACAATATGATGTTTTTACTGAATTGTTTTCACTTAAGTCATTTGATGGAATGTTGTTTTCTCTATTATTGAAATTACGGTCCATTTTTTTTTTTTTTATTTTATTATTTTATGAGTTATGTTTTATTTTTTTTTATTTAGTTTTTACAATATATAAATAAATATTATTTTTAAGTTTTACAAATATTACATCTTCAACCAGAAATTTTAAATAGATATATCATATTAAATAAAAATAAATTAACATTATTAAATTATAAAAAAATTTTATATTATAAAAATTTAATTCAAAAAAAAAAGTTTTAATAAAAAAAATTAAGAAGAATAATACATTTTCATTCTTTCTTCAAATTCTTCATCAAAATTACTATTATTTTCATCTGATTCTTCTTCTT
>JAEEGK010022889.1_pt1 | contig 13078 bp, 13 predicted proteins | sample 8958771 | NCBI WGS metagenome assembly JAEEGK01 (sample SAMN16246547, study PRJNA631951) | gut metagenome | biome: gut microbiome; feature: rumen; material: SC-attached | host: Bos | place: Iran: Karaj | collected 2018-10 | reverse complement strand
CTCGGTTTTCCAAGATTTCCCTGTGGCTTCGACACATAAAACTGAACTACTTCCTTACCGGCCATCTTACCAATATTCTTAACTTCTGCAGACAGCGTTATGCTTCCATCTTTGGAGTTCAATCCTGAAAGACTGCAGGTACCCGGAGTTACATCATATTCTGTGTAAGAAAGACCGTAACCGAAGGGATACATAACGGCATTCTTATTAAAGGTCTCATAATAACGATAACCGACATACACATCTTCAGCATAAAAATTTCTCACACGATCGCCGAAATTTCCATAAGCAGATGCATCTTCTATATTACGAACAATTGTATCTGTCAGACGTCCGCTAGGACTCACCTTACCCAGAAGGACATCCACGCATCCAAGTGCTCCGACTTCTCCGCCCTGCCATGCATAAAGAACTGCATCAGGAGAGATTTCTTCGATTTCCTTCATATCAAGTATAGCACTTACATTCATGACAAGAACTACTCTGTCATAGGCTGCTCTTACTTTTCTCAACATAGAAGCTTCTTTTTCAGATAACTTATATGCACCTCTTTCATACACATAGTCCTGCTCTTCTCCTGCAGTACGTCCTATGATAACGAGTGCTGTATCCGTCTCGGTACGAACTCTAGAAAGAAGCTCATCGGAAAGCTCCATCTCTTCCTGTGACCATGGTTCATTACCAAAACCAACGCCCGGATCAAATGGATGTTCACTGACAAACTCCTCATATACCTTAAGAAGCTCTTCATTAAGAGATATATTTTCTTCTTTCAGTCCGTCGATAATACTCCAGACTTTAGGTACATTTACCATTCCACCGGACCCGGTTCCGCTTTTATAGTATTTATTCTGCATACGGCCGAACACAGCCAGCTTTACGTCCTTGCTAAGGGGAAGTATGTTTCTATCATTTTTAAGAAGTACCATGCCTTCTCTTACAGCTTCTCTTGCAAGGGCCACATATTCCTTCCAATCAAGTGTCATTGTATTACTCACGTATAGCCCACCTCATCTTGGTTGATTTACTTCTTAGATTAATTCTGCATTCCTCAGCTGATGGCCTTATAACATCAGTGGAAACTTCACTATAGATACCTTGTTTATATAATTCTTTAAAACTTTTTTTTACCAGCCTGTCTTCACCAGAGTGAAATGTAAGGATTGCGGCTCTTCCGCCCGGATTAAGTATATCCGGAAGTTTTTCAAGAAATGAATAAAGAACCTCAAATTCACTGTTTACATCTATTCTCAGAGCCTGAAATACTCTTGCGCAGCTCTTCTTAACAGCCTGTTCACGTTCATCCTTTGGAAGCCTGCATAAAGCATCCTCAATAGCCTGTCTAAGTTCTGTAGTAGTGGACATAGGAAGTCCCTTACGCATCTGGTTAAAGACTTTATCAGCTATTTCTTCAGCATATGGCTCATCGGAATTATCTATAAGCATCCCTACAAACTCATCTTTTGAAATGTTATGAAGCCTCTCTGCAGCGGATTCACCATTTGTAGGATCCAGTCTTAAGTCCAGCGGGCCATCGATCTTATAAGAAAAGCCTCTTTCCGGGTTATCAATCTGCATAGACGATACTCCCAGATCTGCCAGTACAAAATCAAATTTGCCGGCTTCTTCAGCTACTTTATCGATATTTGCAAAATTAATAAGCCTGAACTGAAAGTTTTCTTCACCGAAACCTGCATCACGAAGTCTTCGTACAGTCTTCTCAGACTCTATCGGGTCAATATCAAGACCATAGATACAGCCATTTCCCTGAAGGCATTCCAGCATTCTTCTTGTATGTCCGCCATAACCAAGGGTGCAGTCCAGGCCTTTCTGTCCGGGCTTAATCTGAAGAAAATCGAGAATCTCTTGAACCATTATGGAAATATGCATTCCTGCAGGTGTTGATCCCTTAGCAATTACATGCTCCACAATGTCCTTATATTTTTCAGGACTGTGTTCTTTATACTTCTCTTCAAATTTCTTAGGGTATTTTCCGGAGTAATGTAGACTTCTTTTATGTTTTTTCTCTTCGTTACTCATACTTATCCATTAATAATGCATCCGCAACTCAAACAGTCCACCTCAATGCCTACGCGATAGAAAAAAGTGCTGTGAGTTATGCATACTGCAAAGCAGCATACACTCTCTCGAACGGATGCATATAGTCTTATCAACGGAGAATCCTCTCCTTAAACAGATGTTACTACTTTGTCTCTTCCATCATTCTTAGCTTCATACAGACAATCATCAGCTTCCTTCAGAAGAGATATAATGTTCTTATGCTTTTTGCATAAAACAAGTCCTGCACTGACAGTAAGATTAACATCAGGATAGTTCTCTATCTTAATCTCTCTCATCTCACGTCTTATATTATCTATTCTTCCAACAGCTTCTTCCTTGCTGTCTGCATTATAGAGAAGCACAAATTCCTCTCCTCCGTATCTTGCAGCAAGTTCTACATCCGGATCACTGCTCTGATTGAGAAGAACTCCTCCAAATCTGCTTAATACTTCATCACCAAATAAATGACCATAGGTATCATTTATCTTCTTGAAAAAGTCCAGATCAAACATGGCAATATATCTTTTATCTGAATCAAAAAGATCGTCATGCATTTCAAGATAATTAAACATGAATCTTCTGTTGTTAATTCCTGTAAGCTCATCGGTTACTGCAATATCCGCAAGCTTATTCATAAGTTCATCGTTATCGCGCTTTTCTTTATCATATGCATTAAATACAAGAATAAGAGTTATTCCTATCCAGAGACCAACAATTACAAGTGAAATTGCCGTATCATAGGTTTCTGCGAACTGATCCATATCTGATACAAATATAGGAAGGCCAAGCTTTTCAGCCTCTCCACTCATAAACATGTAGGATGCAAGGATTGAGAAAATATGAAATACACCGCAGATTCCCAGAGCTACATATCTTCTTACACCATATTCAGATAATATTATAAGAATGATTCCTGCTACAAGATAAATCGGCATACCGGAATTGATACCGCCGTTTACAAAGAAAAGGTAAGTCAGAACGACTATATTCATAAAATAAACGAATACGATACGTACAAGACGTTTCATATTTTTTCTAAATGCAAGGTTAAACAGAAACAGCATGAATATTGCTGCGCCTATATTAAAGATAACTGTCCAGATGATATTTCCTTCTAATAACATGATGAGTGCACATGCAATAACTAAAACGATACATGTTATCAGACAGAATAGTAACATCTTATCTCTCAGATCTTTTTGATCATTATAAATCTCTTTTATTGACTTCCCCATGTCAAACTCCTTATAAGTCCTTTTTAATCCTCATATATTATACTACGACTTGACAGGATAATCATATGATAATTTTATGTCTTTTATCATCTCTTTCACTTTATTTTATTGGATATCTGGATCAACATGTCATATATGATGCCTTCTGATGGATTAAAATTCCATTTTATATGCTTTTCAACAGGAGTCATATGCTCTCTGGCATAAAGTATACACTGATAAGCCCCTTCTACAGGATTTTCAGGGATATTTTCGTTACCAAGGATGATCGTCTTTTCAGCATATTTATAAAATGCACTGTTTATTATAGGAATCACCTGATCATTCATACCTTTGATAATATCGTTTATCTCAGGATTCAGGCAGTCTATATCCGGAATTATATCCTGAAGGCTGTTTATGATAGATCTGATAAAGAATGATATGGTAGAGAAAAGCTGGCTGCAGACTCCGCAGCATACTACTAAATCGCATGATTCCTCAGGAAAATGCATTAACAGTTCTTCCTGATTCCGTATCATCCTGTTTTTTAAAGTCTCCAGTCCTGCAGTTATACGAACTCTCATCTTATCTAAAGTGAGGCCCATTCCTTCAGATCTGGCAAAGCTCAGGATATCATCACAGAAAGCTTCTATATCCGATTCCTCAATTCCGGTAAGAGAAAGGGTACGAAACCCAAGTTTTCCCGAAAGCTCCCCGGGCATATCCGATTTCAGGAAATGCATGGCATCCTCATCTATATCTATACATATGACCTTCTCTGCAGCAGATAAAAGTCTCTTAATGTCAATATCCATACATCTTCCGGCGCCTACTATCATTATGCTCTCAGGCTTCTCGTGAAGGATAACATCTGTCAGCTGATTTCTGTAAGCTTCCCAGTCCAGCCATGCATTTTTCATTATGAATTTATCTTTAATCTGATTATATACACTCATATGAAATATACTATATGGTGGAGTTTTTAAAGTCAATTGTTAAAACCTTCCATTAATGGTATAATACGTAATTGTTTAAATTTCTTAATGAAAGGATTAATAATCATGGGGGTATTTTCAGCACTCTTTTCTAATGTTCAGAACCTGAACATCAAACAGATCATTATGTGGATTATTGGTGGCGTACTTATTTATCTCGCTATCAAGAAAAAGATGGAGCCAACACTTCTCCTTCCGATAGGTTTTGGTGCCATTCTTGTAAATCTTCCAATGTCAGGAGCTATAACACAGCTTGTCGGTGATATAGTTCAGGAAGGTCCTATATCAATTCTTTTTGAAAGTGGTATTGCCAACGAACTCTTCCCGCTTCTGCTCTTTGTCGGAATCGGAGCTATGATAGATTTTGGCCCGCTGCTTTCCAACCCGAAACTCATGATATTCGGTGCCGCGGCTCAGTTTGGTATATTCTTTACACTCAGCCTTGCTTCACTCTTTGGATTTGAGCTTCGTGATGCAGCTTCAATCGCTATAATCGGTGCAGCTGACGGACCTACATCAATATTCGTAGCTAACTACTTTGGAACAAAATATATCGGAGCAATTATTGTTGCTGCATATTCATATATGGCACTCGTTCCTATCGTACAGCCGCCTATCATCAAGCTTCTTACAACTAAGAAGGAACGTAAGATCAGAATGCAGTATAATCCGGGAAATGTATCCAAGACAACTAAGATCATTTTCCCTATATTTGTTACTATCCTTACCGGAATCGTAGCTCCAAATGCTGTAGCACTTATCGGTTTCCTTATGTTCGGAAATCTTATCCGTGAATGTGGTGTTCTGGATTCTCTTTCAAAGACAGCTCAGGCTGATCTCTCAAATCTGGTTACACTCTTCCTCGGAATTACAATTGCTGAGAAGATGCAGGCTGATGCATTCCTTAATCCGCAGACACTTCTTATCCTGTGTCTCGGTCTTGTAGCATTTATCTTTGATACAGCAGGTGGTGTAATCTTCGCAAAGATTATCAATATCTTTGCAAAGAAAAAGATAAATCCTATGATAGGTGCAGCAGGTATATCAGCATTTCCTATGTCATCAAGAGTTGTTCATAAACTTGGACTTGAGGAGGATCCTACAAACTTCCTGCTCACTCATACAATTGGTATAAATGTATCAGGTCAGATAGCTTCCGTTATTGCCGGCGGTCTTATCCTCAACCTGATAGCAAGATAAGGAGGACACGAATATGAAAATTGATTTTAATGCATTTCTTGAGTCTCTCCCTATCATGGGTGTAGGTCTTCTGGGAATATTTATAGTTACAATAGTCCTGATCATAGGAATCTATGTTTTAAGAGCAATTACAGCTAAAGCCGGTGATGCAGAGGAAGATGCTGAAGCTGAAGATGATAACGATTCAAAGATAGACCCTTCCGCCCCAAAGGAATCAGCTATGGATCTTTTAAAGGAACGTGAGAAGAAAGACTTCCTCGACGAAGTTGAAAACAATTACATTTCTAAAGATTTATAAAACAAAGCGTAGACTGTTACGGTCTGCGCTTTTCTTATTGTATTAATTCAGATTAGAAAATGTGTTCTTTATGATCAGGATAAAGAGTGCAAATAAGTGTATTGAAAAGGAATCTTCCGCTGGCCAGCTCCTCGTTAGAGAATTTACTTGCCAGCTGACACATTACATTGAAGTATGAGGAACCATGATTCATGATCTGTATAAGGAATTCATCATTTGGCTTTCCCTTTGTCAGCATCTGGATAACTGCTTCTTCACATGCACACCAGCATGTCAGCTGCTGTTTCTTCATAGGAAACTCTTCTTCACCTATCCTAAGTGTTATATCTGAAGTATGTTTTATCATACTGAATCTGTACTGAGCAACTATTTCAGGTATAAAATTCATAAGTTCAACTGTTATCCAGCCATCTCCTGTAAAATCAAATATCTTTTCAAAGCCTTCTTTCCAGCTTGTTTCATCATGAATTTGAGCTATTACAGGAATTGCTCTTAACGCATATTCCTTAATGGTTTCAGGAGACTTTCTCAGAGGAACATATGTCTCATCTTCCTGAATAAAGAGAATGCACTGTTTCTCCATTAATATAGAATCTTTATTCTCATCCTCTGCCGCATGTTGTGTAAGCATGTCTGAAAGCTCTGGTATAAGCAGTCCATTTACACGTGCTTCACAGTTTAACTTTTCCTTAGATCTGCCTACGTAAAGCTTTACCCAGTTATACTTTCTCGCTCCAAGGTATTTGGCAATTTCTCCCTTAACTACATCGAAAGGACTTCTGCTTCTCTCCTTTACATTTCCCATACAGGATACAGGAATTGCACTGGCATATTTATATTTATGTGTTTTTCCGGCGATACTATTTTCAATCTCAGACATTTCCATATTCTGGAACGGCAAGATGAAAGAATACATTACCGTCGCAAATAGATCTGCTGCTCTGTCCAGCGCTTCTTCTTCAGAGGTGGCAAGTGCTGTAGACGGTTCTATAATAGGCTCTTCCAGACCGTCGCATTCCATTCTGAAGAAAAGATATGCGGCATAATTGCCTTCGTGACTCTGTGTATCTGCACTTAAAAGCTTTATCTTAAGATTTCTTTCTTTATAGAAGATACTCTTCTCGCTTTCTATAATCTCACAGCCGCTTTCCTTAACAGCTAATCTTTCAAGTACTCTCATTTCATTACTCATTTGTTTAACCCCTTTATAAAAACTTTTATATATTACTTCCAAGCCATATACGGCTTATCAGATCTATGAAGAATAAACCGGCCACAATGATAAATAAGATATTGTGAACCTTAGAACTTCTTGTCTTATCCTGAAGCTTTTTTATTCCCGGATGTATAAGACATATTGCCACAAATATCATAATACCGAACATCATGGATGGCTCAAAGGCTATACGTCCATCAAAATTTAGGAAATATCCGGTATAATCCCACATCTTTTTACCTGATACGGCATCAATTATATAGCTTGCCGTAAGTTCACAGAGTGTGGCAAATACGGTTCCGACTACAAATACGAGTATCGGATTCTTAACCCTCAGAAGCTTAAACAGGCCAAGGATAATAAAGAATCCTATTCCGTATATCGGAAGCCATGGTCCGAAGAGAAATCCTCTGTTTACAAAGCCTCTATGATGATATATCATACAGCACCATACGGATTCGTATACCCAGCCGATAAAACAGTATACCAGAAACCATTCCATAAGGTCACGGAAGGTATTCCGGATTTTTAGTTTTGTATTCGTTTCACTCATTTATATATCCTTACTTTGTAATCGAATTAAAGTAATCCCTTAATGCATCTGCCATCTGATCAAGATGCTTTGTGAAGCAATGATCATCACCATGAATAGGTATAAGCTTTGCGTTCTTATACAGTTTTACAGCCTTTTCAGCGTAAGTAAAAGGTACGACGTCATCGGCATCGCCATGAATAATAAGAACAGGTCCTGAAAACCTTGCTATCTCATCTTCTACATGGATAGTCTGAGCTGTTCTTATATAATCACCGCATAACAGCTTTGTTCCATCATCTAAATATTCAGGGATATGATCCTTATCAAATTCAATCCCCAACAAGTTTCCTTCCCTGGCAATTTCCGGGATCATCCATGCAGGGGATAATGGTATGATGGATTTAAAATCATCAGCGCACATTCCGCCTATAAGCATAGTAAGCAGTCCGCCCTGCGAATGTCCGCATAAATAAAGATCTGTAACAAAGTCCAGAGTCTTTGCATAGGCAACAACTGATAATGCATTTGTTACCCATTTATAGAGTGTATGATTCTTAAACTCTCCGTCACTTTTTCCGTGGCCATACATTTCAACTCTGAGTACTGCAACGCCTGTATCATTAATGGCCTTCTGTGCAGCTATTATATGGTCTTCCTCCATATGTCCGGTAAATCCATGTATCAATATACATAAAGGGCCTTTATCTACTCCAGGTGCTTTGTCTAACTTGGCATGCAGACGTATCCCATCACTATCAATGTAAAACTCTTCCATTAAAACTCTCCTTTAAAACTATATAATTTTTATACTTTAAAATAAGTCCAGCATACTATCCAGATATATCGCTTCTCTTACGTTAATCTGGTATTCCGGTTTCGTCATATAGTATAAGAGCATCTCCAGTACTACGGCACTTCCCAGGCTTCGGCCTTCAATCTTAAAATGCCTGAAACCTTTTGGGGAATAGATGTTCCTAATATCTTCAAGACCTATAAATGCCGGATTCTTCATTGCCAGTGAGAATCTGTAACCCTTATCTGCATCCGGAGATACACATATATGGTCAGGGCAATCTTCTCCCAGACTCTTACGGCTTACATTTTCATAGCAATTCTTCCGGTCATAGCACTCAAACCAGCAGCATTCATTGCATAGGAATTCTATCTTCTCTCTCTGTTCAGGAAGTAATGTATCCAGATCGTTAAAATCCTTATTTAATCTGAAGTCAGGAACAATATAACGGAATTCCTTCCTGTTCAGTTCTTTCTCAAACTTTTTGAAGTCGGTAATAACCTTTGTTGTTGATGAAACAAAGTAATACTCCGGATATTTTGTTCTGATATAATCCAGAAGAATATCTGAATGAATTATTATTCCATTTTGGCAAGTACCCGGCTGTTCAGAATCAATAGCGCCTTCTCCGCCCTGTGAAAAGAGTTCACAGAGATAATTGCATTCTTTATCATATAGATGCTCTATCCTTATAAGGGAATTGCTGAAGGTAAGACGAGCTGAAACACTATATTCCTTTATCAAGGCCGCAACATCCCGAGGTGCTGCATCTCCATAGCCGACTCTTCCGCCTCCCCACAGACAGTCTCCCGGAGCACCATATATGGAACCAATCTCACACCAGTCATAGAAATATTCTCTATGTTCCCTGAAAAGCTTCAGAAAGATCTTATATAGTTCATAGAATTCAAATAATCCCGGTAAATGATAATATATTTTTCTCATTCTGCTATTATATCATAAAATATAAAAGACAGCGAATAATCGCTGCCTTAAATATCATCTCCCAAAGGGGAAATTAATCTTCCATTACTCCATCCCAGAAATGTTTTAATAATATATCTCCGGTTTTAGCGTCTACCCTTACTTCGCTGCACTCATTTATTGTAAATGAATAGTATAACAAATCATTTAATACATCATATTCAAGTCTGAAGGTACCCGTAATCTCCTTATTATTATAATCTTCATAATACAGACTATCTGCATGTTTTTCTGCCAATGCTACAATATCAGGAATTACGTCTTGAACCGGATAAAGATCTGATGTATCAAGATAATTTAATGGTTCCTTTTCATCATCATTTAATTTCATGACCGGATTATCTGCATCACCATCTGAAACATAGAATAAACTCGGAATAATAGCGCCATTCATATATTGAAACGCATTTACACGATAATTTCCATTAATAAAATTCTTTGAAAATCCTGTAATATATAAATCCACATCGACATTGTCATCTATCTTGTTGAATAACAGTATAATCTCATCTTTTTCTTCTTTATCAAGGTTTCTAAAGGCATACATATCTTCTTTATAATATATATGTTTTCCGATGCGTTCTATTCTTTCCGGCTGTAAAGGTCCATAGATTTCTAAAGCTTCCTCTTCTTTATTCTTTTGATGATATACTATAGCGAATGCACCTATAGATAATGCACAAACCACGGCAGTTATAATTAAAACTATTTTCACCGATTTTTTCATACTCATAAACCCTTTTTACAATATATATAAATGCTGTTATTATATATACGGTTACATATTATATCTTTATGGAGCACTTATGAATGAATTTCTTACGAATCTTGGATTCGATGTTCAAAATCTGAATATACTTCCACTTGGAGATGGACATATTAATGAGACTTATCTTATTAAAACTCTTTCCGGGCGTTTTGTTGTCCAGAAGGTTCCGAAATCTCTGGATATCAGAAAGCTGGAATATAATTATAAGCTTTATAGTGACGCCTGCAGGGAACATGAGTTTCTGTATCCTGAATGGATGAGTATCTCATCTTCTCCTGATTCAAATGAATCCGATGTACATTTCAAATATCATTATCAGGATTCAAATGGTGATATATGGCGCATTTATCCTTATATTGAAGGTGATGTTCTTAAAGCTCCTATATCTTTCGATTATTTATACGCCTGCGGCGATGGCCTTGCCCGGCTGCACGGTATTATGGATTCTATACAGAACGCTCCACAGGCTGTATATCCCCATCTTCATGACCTGAAATATTATTACAGCATCTATACTACTCTTCTGGATAGTGGGAATGTAAGAGATGATTTAAGGAATCCAGATATAGAAAAAACCCTTGATAAAAGAATAAATGAATATCTTAATAGATCTTATGATAATATTTCTGTGGTTCACGGAGATACTAAGCTGGGAAATATCCTGTTTAAGGATGGTCATGTAAATGCATTTATCGATATAGATACAATTATGACAGGATCAAGAGCTGAGGATATTGCCGATTGTATCAGATCCTGCAGTATAATAAATGGTCATTTTGATGAGTGTGTGAAAAGTTTTCTGTAAATAAGATTTCCTAAGATAATAGATGAGCCAAATGGTAGCAAGATTGCTATTGTTTGACTCATTCTTACAATAAATCCTTATGTTGTTTTAGTCAAGAACTATGATAAAATACTATTACAAATAAAGTAATCAATAAATGCGAGGACATATAATGCAAGATATATTCAAAAGCATAATAACCGAGATATTTAATGAGTATTTCAAGCCATTTAAGTGGAAAAAGCAAGGGCAAAATTTCAGATATATAAGCACTGATGGTCTGTGTAAGATAATAAATTTCCAAAAATCAAAATGGAACACGCAGGATGAAGTTACATTTTATATAAATTACGGAATCTATATTGAGCCAAATGATGCCTTAGAGAATAAATTGTTCCATGAGTATGATTGCCAGTTTAGAAATCGAACCACACACCTTAATGGAGTATATACTCTTAACAGAGAAACAGATATCCAATCATTCAAGAAAGAAATAATTATAGCCCTAAAAGATGCAACAGAATATTTTAAACTTGTTAACACTAAAGAAGAATTTGTTAAATCATTGCTAAACGGAGAAGCTCAAAAACATACAGGCGATATAGTAATGCATTATTATACGTGTAAGCTTCTTTATGACTTGGGATACTATAAGGAAATATACGATTATGTCAAAAGTAAAGGCGGAAAATACTTTGATAGTTTAACCACCCTTATAGAACAAAAAATGATGAATACAAATGTATAAACCGTAGCCCCTTTCCTTAAGGATAGGGACTGCGGTTGTTTTTTAAGTTAATCTGGCAGACGGCCCTCATACATAATCTGGAGCTCACCATAGACCCTTCCCCAGTTTCTGAGTGGCATAGTCCATTTTTTAGTTGCTTCAAAAGTAGACAGATACAGTGCTTTAAGCAGAGCCTGATCACTTGGGAATACGCTTCTTTGACGATTCAGCTTACGATAAGTGGCATTGAGACTTTCAATGGCATTAGTGGTATAGATGACGGTTCTGACTTCTGAGGAAAACTTGAAAATCGGACAGATGGCATCCCAGTTATCGTACCAGCGTTTCATGGCACGCGGGTATTTTTCTTCCCATTTTTCTGTTACTTTATCCAAAGCATTCCGGCCGTCTTCTTCGGTCGGAGCGTTATAGATGGTTTTAAGATCCTTTGCAAAGGCCTTTCTGTCCTTATCAGGAACATATTTGAGAGTGTTCCGAACTTGATGAACTAAGCATCTCTGATATTCAGTATTAGGAAATGCTGTGGCTATAGCCTCTTTGATTCCTGAAAGCCCATCAGCACAGATAATCATGATGTCTTTGACTCCACGGTTTTTCAACTCATTTAGTACAGAGAGCCAGTATTTGGCACTTTCGTTTTCGCCAACCTGAATGGTGAGAACTTCCTTATGCCCGGTACAGCTGATTCCTAGTATAACGTAAGCAGCCAGCTTTCTGATTACTCCATTATCACGAACGGAATAGTGAATAGCATCTATGAAGATAACCGGATAAACATCCTCTAATGGTCTATGCTGCCACTCTTCAATCTGAGGTAGTACTTTATCAGTAACATCAGAAATAAAGCCTTCTGAGGCCTCAAATCCGTAAATGTCATTAAGTGTATCGGATATCTGTCTTGTGGTCATTCCCTTGGCATACATAGAGATAATCTTCTGATCAATCTCCGAGATATCCTTCTGCCTTTTCTTTACTACCTGTGGTTCGAATGTAGAGTTTCTGTCCTGTGGAACCTGGATATCAAGACTTCCAAAACTGGAATTAACACGCTTAGTCTTATATCCGTTTCTGTAATCATCGCTTTCGCTTCGCTCTGATTTATGATAACCAAGATGGTCATCCATTTCTGCTTCCATCATTTCCTTGATGGTACCTCCGAGAAGATCCTTGAGAGCATCCTGTATATCCTCAGCAGTTTCGATGTCATACTCCTGAAGAAGTTGCTGGATGATTTGACGCTTTCCATCTGTCATCTGAACCTTGTGTACGTTTTTCTTTTCTCTTGCCATAATAAAGGCCTCCTTAAAGTATTTATATTTTACCTTAGGAGACCTTAATAATACATAGTTATTATGTTTTTACAGACTTTTTTTCACAGACTCAAAACGGCAGATAAAAATCTGCCGTAAATACATTAAGAATATACTTAAACCTTATATCATCTTTACACTTGCTTCTATACGAGTTGCTAATTTCTT
>JAEEGK010022888.1_pt1 | contig 13078 bp, 10 predicted proteins | sample 8958771 | NCBI WGS metagenome assembly JAEEGK01 (sample SAMN16246547, study PRJNA631951) | gut metagenome | biome: gut microbiome; feature: rumen; material: SC-attached | host: Bos | place: Iran: Karaj | collected 2018-10 | reverse complement strand
ATTATTATGACGCGAACCGCGTGGTCATGGGAAAGCCCATGAAGGACTGGTTCAAGTTCGCGATGGCCTGGTGGCACACCCTGGGCCAGGCGTCCGCTGACCCGTTCGGCGGCCAGACCCGTTCCTACGAGTGGGACAAGGGCGAGTGCCCCTACTGCCGCGCCAAGGACAAGGCCGACGCCGGCTTTGAAATCATGCAGAAACTGGGTATCGGCTACTACTGCTTCCACGACATCGACCTGGTCGAGGACTGCGAGGACATCGCTGAGTACGAAGCCCGCCTGAAAGATATCACCGACTATCTGCTCGAGAAGCAGAAGGCTACCGGCATCAAGCTCCTCTGGGGCACTGCCAATGTGTTCGGCAACAAGCGCTACATGAACGGCGCCGCCACGAACCCGCAGTTCGACGTCGTCGCCCGCGCCGCTCTCCAGATCAAGAACGCCATCGACGCCACCATCAAGCTCGGCGGTACCGGTTACGTGTTCTGGGGCGGCCGTGAAGGCTACTACACCCTCCTCAACACCCAAATGCAGCGTGAGAAGGACCACCTCGCCAAGATGCTCACCGCGGCCCGCGACTACGCCCGCGCCAAGGGCTTCAAGGGCACCTTCCTCATCGAGCCGAAGCCGATGGAGCCGACCAAGCACCAGTATGACGTGGACACGGAGACCGTGATCGGCTTCCTGCGCGCCCACGGCCTGGACAAGGACTTCAAGGTCAATATTGAGGTCAACCATGCCACACTTGCCGGACATACCTTCGAGCATGAACTCGCAGTCGCAGTAGATAACGGAATGCTGGGTTCAATCGACGCCAACAGGGGAGACTACCAGAACGGATGGGATACCGACCAGTTCCCGGTGGACCTCTTTGACCTGACCCAGGCGATGCTGCAGATCATCCGTAACGGCGGTCTCGGCAACGGCGGTTCCAACTTCGACGCAAAGCTCCGCAGGAATTCCACGGATCCCGAGGATGTATTCATTGCGCATATCTGTGGAATGGATGCCATGGCAAGGGCGCTGCTGGCTGCCGCCGCCATCGTCGAGGAATCCCCGATTCCGGCCATGGTCAAGGAGCGCTACGCTTCCTTCGACTCGGGTGAAGGCAAGCTGTTCGAGGACGGAGCCATGTCCCTCGAGGAACTGGTAGCCTATGCCAAGAGTCACGGCGAGCCCGCCCAGGTTTCCGGAAAGCAGGAGCTCTACGAGACCCTGTTGAACCTGTACATCAAATAATTGAGCGAAAATATTTTGCTTGATTCGCAGAAATTACTATTTTTGCAGTCCATTTTATGGCCATGGGGCTCCAGAAGTCGGGCACAAGCGTGTACGCGCCTCAGGCTCAAACTTATAAAAGTTTTGTTTTTATGTACGCAATTGTTGACATTGCAGGACAGCAGTTCAAGGTTGAAGCCGGGAACGAGATCTTCGTCAACCGCCTCGCAGCGGCCAAGGATGATTCCGTGGAGTTCGACAAGGTTCTGTTGATTGACACTGAAGGGCAGATCCAGCTCGGTAATCCTTATGTTAAGGGCGCAGTCGTGAAGGCCACCGTTCTCGATGACGAGGCAAAGGCTGACAAGGTGCTCGTTTTCAAGAAAATCCGTCGCAAGGGATTCCAGAAGCTCAACGGCCATCGCCAGAAGCTTTCCAAGATCCGCATCGACGCTATCGCTTAATTTCTAAAGAGTAAAAGATTATGGCACACAAGAAAGGACAGTCAAGTTCCAAGAACGGTCGTGAGTCCCATTCCAAGAGGCTTGGACTCAAGAAATTCGGCGGTGAGGTCGTAAAGGCGGGTAACATCATCGTAAGGCAGAGGGGTACCGTGCACAATCCTGACAAGAACGTCGGAATGGGTAAGGACCACACTCTCTATGCCCTCGTTGACGGCACCGTGAAGTTCACGAAGAAGAGGGAAGACAAATCCTACGTCTCCGTCATCCCTTTTGAGAACTAAGCTCGGAGGACCGATAGATAAAGGAGGACTTGCTTCGAGTTTATCGTGCAGTCCTCCTTTTTCATTAGACCAAAATTAAGAAGAATACATATGCTGACAATCAAGATGCTTCGCGAGGATCCGCAGCGCGTGATCGACAAACTGGCGGTCAAGAATTTCGACGCCAGGGAAATCGTGGCCAAGGTCCTGGAACTGGACGCCAACAGAAGGACGCTCCAGACTGAAAGCGATGCCCTTCTAGCGAGCCAGAAACAGCTCTCCGCAAAGATCGGAGGTCTTATGAAGGAAGGCCGCAGGGAAGAGGCCGAAGAAGTCAAGAGGGAAGTCACTGCCATGAAGGCAAGGTCGAACGAACTCCTTGACAAGGCTGAGACCAACAACAAGGAGCTTGACGACACGATCGTGCTCCTGCCCAATATCCCGTGTGACCTCGTTATTCCCGGAAAGGGAGCCGAGGACAACCAGATAGTCAAGGAAGGCGGTCCCGAGGTCCATCTTCCCCAGGATGCCCTTCCTCATTGGGAACTTGCCAGGAAGTATGACCTGATCGACTTCGACCTGGGTGTCAAGCTCACCGGAGCCGGCTTCCCCGTATACAAGGGAAAGGGTGCGAAGCTCCAGAGGGCACTCATCAACTATTTCCTGGATTTCAATACGGCTGCCGGCTACAAGGAGGTTGAGCCTCCCGTGGTAGTCAACGCAGCATCCGGCTTCGGTACCGGACAGCTTCCCGACAAGGAAGCCCAGATGTACCATGTCGGCCTTGATGACTTCTATCTCGTCCCTACGGCCGAGGTGCCTGTCACCAATATTTTCAGGGATGTCATTCTCGAGAACGAGGAGGTTCCCCAGAAGATGACGGCCTATACCCCCTGCTTCCGCCGCGAGGCCGGTTCCTATGGCAAGGACGTGCGCGGCCTGAACCGCCTGCACCAGTTCGACAAGGTGGAGATCGTGCGCATCGAGAAGCCCGAGAACAGCTACGCCGCCCTCGACGAGATGATCGCCCACGTGGAGAAGCTCGTCCAGGACCTCGGTCTCCGCTACCGGATCCTCCGCCTGTGCGGCGGTGACATGAGCTTCACCTCCGCCATCACCTACGACTTCGAACTCTGGTCCGCCGCCCAGGGCCGCTGGCTCGAGATCTCTTCCGTCTCCAACTTCGAGAGCTACCAGGCGAACCGCCTGAAGTGCCGCTACAAGGACGAGAACGGCAAGACCCAGCTCGTGCACACCCTGAACGGCAGCTCGCTGGCGCTCCCGAGAGTCGTCGCCGCGCTGCTGGAAGACAACCAGAAGGAAGGCTACATCGAGATTCCGGAAGTCCTCCGTCCCTACACCGGCTTCGACCGCATTGGATAAGCCGCGCATCATACTCGGCATCGACCCCGGAACCCAGCTGCTGGGTTTCGGGGTTGTCCGTGCCGTGGGCAAGAAGGCCGAGTACGTGGACATGGGCATCCTGGACCTCCGAAAGGAAAAGGACGCCTACACGAAGCTGCAGGCCATCTATGACTGCATTTCCGAGGTGTGCAAGTCCTACCATCCGGACGAGCTCGCCATCGAATCGCCGTTCTACGGCAAGAACGCGCAGGTCGTGCTGAAGCTCGGCCGCGCGCAGGGGGCCGCGATCATCGCCGCCCTCGAGAACGGGGTCGCCTCCGTGACGGAATACGCGCCCCGCAAGGCCAAGGAGGCCATCGTCGGCAACGGCGCCGCCTCCAAGGAACAGGTCCAGCTGATGCTGGAAAAGACCCTCGGCGTGAGGTTAGCCGCCGAGCACCTGGACGCGACGGACGCCCTGGCCATCGCCCTCTGCCACCATTACGAGACGTCGAACCCGATCGCGTCCGTGAAGGGCAAGGGGGGCTGGGAGCAGTTCCTGAAAGACCATCCCGACCGCGTCAAATAATTTTTTAAAAAATTTTCATCAGGCGGTTAAACCTACGCGTACGCGAGGCGTCTAACTGCACTGTATGGCCCTAAAACGGGCAAATAGTTATTTTTATGTCTACAAGAAGGATCCTGCTTAGCCTGGTCAGCCTGTTCGCCTCGTTGGCGATGATGGCCCAGAATGTCAATGTCACTGTGAAACTTACGGATGCGTCGAACGACGAGCCGGTCGGTTTCGCCACCGTTTCCCTCACCCCCGAAAAAGGCAGCGCCAAGTACTCGCTGACTGACCACGATGGTAAAGGCACCATCGAGAAAGTCAAGGTGGGCAAGTACACGTTCAAGGCCGAGATCATGGGCTACAAGTCCTATGAGAAGGCCGTGGAGATCACGAAAGAGTCGGCCGACCTCGGTGTGGTGAAGATGGAGCTGGACCAGCGCGTCCTGGACGCCGCTTCGGTGACTGCGACCGGCAACCCGATCATCATCAAGAAGGATACGGTCGAGTACAACGCCTCCTCGTTCAAGACCACGGACACCGACATGCTCATCAACCTCCTCAAGAAGCTCCCGGGCATCGAGGTCGATGACAACGGTTCCATCACCGCGAACGGCGAGACCATCACGAAGATCACCATCGACGGCAAGACCTTCTTCCTGGACGATCCCCAGCTCGCTTCCCAGAACCTTCCCGCGAAGATGATCGAGAAGGTGAAGGTCGTGAAGAAGAAGTCCGAGCAGGCCGAGTTCACCGGCATCGACGACGGCAACGACGAGACCATCATCGACCTCTCCGTGCAGAAGAGCATGATGAACGGTGTCTTCGGCAACATCACCGGCGGTGTCGGCCACGACATTCCTTCCAAGGAGAACGACATGAACGACTGGCGTTACACCGGTAACGGCATGGTCGGCCGCTTCACGGACAGCTCCCAGCTCTCCATCATCGCCAACGGCAACAACGGCGCCGGCGGCATGGGCTTCACCAACATGGGCGGCAACATGATGGGCCAGATGATGGGCGGCGGCCGTGGCATGGGCGGCTTCGGTGGCGGCATGGGCGGCTTCGGCGGCGGCATCACCACCTCCTGGATGGGCGGCGTCAATGCGGCGGCGGACCTCCTGGACGACAAGATGGAATTCTCCGGCAACTATATGTACAGCGGTTCCAACACCGAGTCGATGACGGATTCTTATCAGTTGAACTATTACACCGACTGGACCCAGATTCAGGAGACCCAGAACACGAGCTATCAGCGCAACAACGGCCACCGGGTGGGTGTCCGCCTGGACCACAAGTTCTCCGACAATACCTCCATCCTCTTCCAGCCGCAGTTCAACTACAGCCAGGGCGGTTACAACCAGACCCAGGTCTTCGACACCTGGCGCGACGTGAAGAATGACGCCAACAAGGCGACCGAGGGTTTCTCCACCAACTACGGCCTGAACAGCAACTGGTCCGCCAATGGCTTCCTCCTCTTCCGTCAGCGCCTGGGCATCCCCGGACGTACCCTGTCCGTGAACTTGAACTGGACCCTCTCGAACAACCATTCCGACGGGTACAACCAGTCCGTCACCAATACCCTCAGCGGGTTCAATCCCGGCACGGCCGTGGTGAACCAGCGCGTGGACCAGGGCTCCAGAACCCAGAATGCGGGCGCCCGCCTCGTGTATACCGAGCCGCTCGGCGGCGGTTTCTACGTGGAAGGCAGCTACCAGTACAACTACAGCCAGTCCAATTCCAACAAGGACGTGTACAACAGCCTCTTCAACTCGATGGGCTCCTATGATTACGACATGGCTGCCCATACGATGGAGTATCGGGGCGACGGCGAATATGACGCCGCCTATTCCAACAAGATCCTGAACCGCAACATCAACCAGAGCGCCGGGCTCGCGTTCATGTACCAGGAAGGCGACGTCCGCGCCCAGCTGGGTATCACCGCGAACCCGCAGAACCAGCACAACGAGACCAACGGCAAGATCTACGACAACAAGACTCTGAACTGGGCCCCGCGCGCGATGCTGTTCTACGACTTCAACGACAACGCGAACATCCGCATCAACTACAACGGCCGGAGCGGCCAGCCTTCCACCAACCAGTTGATGCCGGTCCTGGACAACTCCGACCCGACTTCCATGACGCTTGGTAACCCGTATCTGCAGCCGTATTTCAACCATAACGGCCGGGTCGAGCTGGAGTATTCCAACCGCGCCACCTTCTTCACCGCCCGCCTGAACCTCCAGGGCGGCATGAACCAGAACCCGATCGTGAATGCGACCTGGAACGAGAACAACCGCCGGTATTCCTTCCCGGTGAACGGCAAGAATACCTACAACGGCGGCGTCCGGATCATGGTCAACGCCCCGATTGCGAAGTCCAACTTCTCCATCTCCAACAACGCCAACATCAACTACTCGATGTCCACCAGCTATGTGGGCAATACGACGCTGAATACGAAGGAGTTCTGGAATGATTCGATGGATGATTTCGATTACGAGAAGTTCCACACGGTCCATCCCGACCTGAACAACGACAAGGACTTCATCGTCAACAGCACCCAGACCCTGAGCGTGATGGAGCGCCTGAACCTGAACTACCGCAGCGACAACTTCGAGGTCCGCGTGAACGGCGGCACCCGCTTCAACAAGCCCTGGTACAGCGTGAAGACCACCAACAACACCGAGAACGTGACTTGGAACAACTCCGTGGGCGGTTCCATCAACTGGACCATCGGCTACACCGGCCTGACGTTCACCACCGACGCGAACTACAACTGGTACAACGGCTACAAGACCGAGCAGCCTTCCCGCCTGATCTGGAACGCCGGCCTGCAGATGCCCATCATCTACAACTCCGCTACCATCGCCCTGAATGCGTATGACATCCTGGGCCAGCGCAAGAACCTGAGCACGACCCAGAACGAGAACCTCTACTCCGAGTCCCGTTCCCTCTCCATCGGCCGGTACATCATCGTCTCCTTCACCTGGCGCTTCGGCACCTTCGGTGGCCGCAATGGCCGTATGGGTGGCTTCGGCGGCTTCGGTGGCGGTCGTGGCGGCCGCGGTGGCCGTGGCGGTATGGGCGGTGGCCGTGGCATGGGCGGCGGCATGATGGGCGGCGGCATGATGTTCTAGCCGGCCCTCTTCCTCCTTGCTATCGAATGGCGGTCTTTCGGGACCGCCTTTTTTTTGATTTTTTTGCTAACTTTGTAAGTTGAAAGGAATATTGCCATGGCAAAGAAAGCTAAAAAAGATACTTCTCCGAAGGGAAAGGGCGCGCTGTCCAACTGGGTCGTGCGGAACCTTCTCCTGGCCGTGCTGCTCGTCGTGGCGCTGCTCGTCGTGGCGCAAGTGGGACTGAGCCTCATCACGCGGCATAACCAGACGGTCACGGTGCCTGATTTTACGAACATGACCGTCGCCGAGGCGCACAAAGTCGCCCGCGAAGGCCACGTAGGCGTGAAGGTGACGGACTCCGTGTTCGTCCGCCGGCTCGGAGCCGGGGTCATCTACCGCCAGTCCCCGAAGGCCGGCGCCACCGTCAAGAAGGGACGCAGCATCTTCCTGACCATCAATTCCATCGTGCCCCGCAAGGTGGTGATGCCCAACCTGATCGGTTACTCTCTGAACGAGGCCCGCGCGGAACTGAACAACCGCGGCCTCGCGCTCGGAAAACTCAACTATACGCAGGATATCGCCACCAACAACGTCCTCCGGCAGACGGTCCGCGGACGGAATGTCCGGGCCGGCGACCTCGTGGTGAGCGGCTCCGACGTGGACCTCACCCTGGGCCTTTCCAACGATGAGCGGCCTACCGCCGTTCCGCGTGTCATCGGCATGAAATACATCCGCGCCGTGGACGCCCTCCACGACCATTACCTGAATGTGGGACGTGTCCGTTTCGACAGCGGCATCCGTACCTATGCGGATTCGGTGAACGCCGTCGTGTACCAGCAGGACGCGCTCGGCCAGACCCGCACCTACGGATCGGCCATCAATCTGTATTTAACCCTCGATCCCGGGAAGCTTCCCGCCGAGTAATGTCTTCCCTCGACGAAGAGACCCTCCTCCCGCAGGAGGACGAGCAGGAAATGTTCGAACATTTCCGCCTGGTTGCCGACAAGGGCCAGGCGCCTCTCCGTGTAGACAAGTTCATTACCACCCATCAGGAGGACACCTCCCGCAACCGGGTCCAGCAGGCCATCAAGCTGGGCTATGTCCTGGTCAACGACAAGCCCGCCAAGGCCAATACCATCATCCGTCCCTGCGACGTCATCAAGTTCGTGATGCCGTACCAGCGGCGCGGGGTGGAGATCCTTCCGGAGGATATCCCGCTGAACATCGCCTACGAGGATGACGATGTCCTGGTGATCAACAAGCCTGCCGGCATGGTGGTCCATCCGGGGCACGGAAACTATACGGGCACGCTGGTGAACGCCCTCGCTTTCTATCTGGGCCTGTCCCAGGGCCCTGACGCCGAGGACGAGCGCATGGGCGTGCTGGTGCACCGGATCGACAAGGACACGAGCGGTCTGCTGGTGGTCGCCAAGAACCCGCAGTCCCAGGCTCATCTCGCCGACCAGTTCTTTGTCCATTCCATCGACCGTGTCTATACCGCCGTCGTCTGGGGCAACATCGCCGAGGACGAGGGCACCATCGAGGGCACCATCGGCCGGGACCCGAACGACCGGCTCCGTTTCCGCGTCTATGACGATCCGGACAAGGGGAAATGGGCCGTCACCCATTGGAAGGTGCTGGAGCGCTTCGGCTTCATCACCGTGGTGGAGTGCCGCCTGGAGACCGGACGTACGCACCAGATCCGTGTCCATATGTCCTCCATCGGCCACCCGCTCTTCAACGACGAGCGTTACGGCGGTTCCGAGATCCGCCAGGGCACCATCTACACCAAGTACCGCCAGTTCATCCAGAACTGCTTCGCCCTCTGCCCCCGGCAGGCGCTTCACGCCCGCACGCTCGGTTTCACCCACCCCCGTACCGGCGAGCGCATCCATCTCGAGGCCCCGCTTCCGGAAGACATGACCGCCCTCATCGAGAAATGGCGGGCGTATGTCGCGTCGATGAAGTAGTTTTCTTGTCCAATTGACGCACAAGTGTCTCGTATCCAGCCTTTTAGGATGCGAGATTTTTTCATGTCCGATTCTCGGAAAAAGGTGCTACCTTTGCACCCGTTTATCGCATTACCTGCATCTGATGAAGCGTATATACTGTCTGCTTATTATCTGTCTGGTGGCCGTCTCCTGCGGCCATCGCGAATCCCTCCGGCAGCGGGCGTACCATGCCCTGGATACGGTCACCCGCCTGTATGAAGCGGGGAACGATTCCATCGACGCCGACCTGCTGGCGCCCGCCCTTGCTTACTTCCCCGAGAAGGGGGATGCATCGACCAAGGCGAAACTGTGGTACCAGTGGGGCTACATCTCGTTGACCCACGGGGATTATGACAAGGCCATCGTCTCCTTTGAAAAGGGATTGGAACAAGCCCGGATCATCGGCGACTACCATCTGGAAGGACTGATCTGCCGGGCGATGGCGGATACTTACAACCGGACCTTCAATATCCGGGAAGACACGGTCTATCTGCGGCGGGCGATGCTCGCGTTCGGAGCAGAGAACGACACTTTGTATCAAGCGGAGACCGCCCTGCGGCTGGCCGCTGCCTTTATGAACGAACGGGAGTGGGAAAAGGCCGGGGTCCTGCTGGAAAAGGTGGTTCCGATCGCGGAGCGGCACCGGGCTCTCTATGGCCCATGCATGAGCGTCCAGGCATCCTATTCCTTGAATTCACCCGTGGAGGACGTCTCCAAGGCGGTCCATTGCTTCGAAGAAGCGGCGGCGTATGGTTTTCCGCTGTCGGACGAAAAGCTGTGCGACTGGGGGTATGCCCTTTATCTCGCCGGGCGGAAGGCGGAGGCGCTTCACCTGTGGGACAGCCTGGACCGGGCGCATCCGGAGGGATTCCCCGAACTGCTGTACCGCCGATACGGAATGCACTGTCTGGAAGGGGAGATCCGGGAGGCCCTCCCGCTGCTGGAGAGAAGTTCCATCCTGCAGGACAGGATCCTCCTGGACCAGACTTCCGAAGCCGTGAGCCGGTCGCAGCGGGATTATCTGGAAGCGGTGGCGGAAGGGGAGCGTCTCCGGGCCGCCCGGGAACTGGACCGGAAAAGGGCCGCCATCGCGGTCGGATCCCTCCTGATCGTTCTGCTGTCGATGGCGACGTTCATCCTGCGGCAGAAGGCGAGGGAGCGACTGGTCACCGTCCGCCGCGCCCTTGAGGAATCGGAGCGCATGACCAAGAAACTCACGGAGGCCGAGCATCGGCACCTGAACAAGATCCATTCGCTCTCGTACACGGTCAAGAGCAGGGAGCAGGAACTGAACGAAATCCGCTCGGAATATCTGTTCATGCTGCGGGACGGGTACCGGAGACTGGGCCGTCTGTTCGAAGAAAAGCGTTTCGCCGAAAGCCAGAACCAGTCGGAAACCGTCCTTTTCAAGCGCGTGAGCGAGATCCTCAAGGAAATCGACGGTGACCGGAAGGGCATTCTCCGTCTCCAGGACTTCATCGAAGAGCATCTGGACCATCCGATTTCCGGCCTTCGGAAGGACATCCCTTCCCTGAAGGAGAAGGATATCCTGCTCTTCTGCTATCTGGTCATCGGTTACGACGCTCCGCTCATCTCGGTCCTGATGGGCACGGAGAAGGAAAGTACGGTCTATTGCTGGAAGAACCGCCTGCTGGAACGGATCAAAAGGCTTCCTCCCGCCCGTGGCCGCCGTTACCTGGACCTTGTGCGATGAGGCTTGCAATTCCGGTGGAAAGGATTTAACTTTGTTAGATATGAAGAAGAATCGTTCCGCTCTGATGCTGGCGTTGGCGGCGCTGTTCGTGCTGCTGATGAGTCTGCCTTTCCTGGTGGAGGGGTGCGGCTGGCTTGCCCTGGTGGGTTTCGTCCCGTTGCTTTGCATGGAGCGCGTGGCCTCGGAGACGGGGAAAAAGCATTTCTGGTGGTGGCATTACGGGACGTTCGTGGCCTGGAACGCCGTGACGACGTTCTGGGTCTGCAACGCCACGGTGGGCGGCGGTATCTTCGCCATCCTGGCCAATGCCTTGCAGATGTCGCTTGTCTTCGGGCTGTTCCGCTGGGTGAAGCGGCGGATGAAAGAGGGCGGATCGGTTCCGTATCTGTTCCTCGCGGCGGCGTGGATCGCCTGGGAGAAGTATTACCTGACGGTGGCCCAGATTTCCTGGCCCTGGCTGGTGCTGGGGAATGCGTTCGCCGGGACCTCGTCCCTGGTTCAATGGTATGAGTTCACGGGGGCCCTGGGCGGCTCCCTGTGGGTATGGGCCTCGTCCCTTTCCGTTTTCGGGCTGATGGTGGCGCTCTCCGACGGGCGCTTCTTCACCCTTTGGAACGGGAAGGCGCGCTTTGCGGCGGTCGCGGGAACGGTCCTGGTCCTGTTCGGGCCGATGGTCTGGTCCGCTGTCCTCTGGAACCGGTTCGAGGAAGTGTCCGACGACACGCTGCCGGTGGTGATCGCCCAGCCGGACTTCGACCCCTACCACAAGTTCGGCGGCCTGACGCAGGACGAGCAGAATGCCGTGCTGCTGGACCAGTTCGCCCAGGGACTGAAAGATGTCCCGGAATCGGCGTCCGTCCTCCTGCTCGCCCCGGAAACCTTCACTTCCGACGTCCAGTGCGACGATGTGCCTTCCGGCAGGACTTTCCGGCGTTTCCGGTCTTTCCTGGCGGAGCATCCGGAGGCGGAGATCCTGTTCGGCGCGTCTTCCTGGTCGGTCTATGACCAGCAGGAGCGGCCTTCCGCCAATGCGCGGCGCTTCGGGGACGGAACGTGGTACGAGACGCATAACTCGGCCCTTATCATGGATTCCCTGGGCCGATACAGTATTTACCAGAAGTCCAAGCTGGTTCCCGGCGTGGAGATGCTGCCGTATCCTTCCGTGCTGGGGCCGATCGACGATAAGCTGCTGGGCGGCGTCTCGGGACGCAACGTCGGGCAGAAGGATGTCTCCAACCTCACCTTCCGGAAGGAAATCCCCATCGGCTGCGCCGTATGCTATGAATCCGTCTATGGCGAACACTGCGCGAAGTATGTCCGCGAGGGCGCCCGTCTTCTCGCCGTCATCACCAACGACGCCTGGTGGGGCGATACGCCCGGCTATCGCCAGCATCTGAATTACGCCCGCCTGCGGGCCATCGAAACGCGCCGGGACATTGCCCGCTGCGCGAACACCGGCATCTCCGCCTTCATCGACCAGAAAGGCCGGATCCTGCAGCGGACAGCCTGGTGGGAACCGGCCGTCCTGAAGGGCACGGTGAACCTTTCCGGCCGCGATACCTTCTTCGTCCGCACGGGTGACATCGTGGGCCGGATCGCCGTTTTCCTTTTCGTCCTTCTCCTGGCGGCCGCGTTGATTCGCCGTAAATAGTTTGCATTCCTCACAGGGAAATTATATATTTGCTTTATGAAAAGGTTAGTAGTGTGCATTTTCCTCTGTCTGGCGGCCCTTGTCGCCTCCGGGCAGCAGATCCCCTCGGTTACCCTGCAGGACGGCTCCGGCAAGGCCGTGACGACCGCCTCCCTGGCGGACGGCAAGACCCCCTTCGTCATCAGTATCTGGATGACCACCTGCAAGCCCTGCCTGAAGGAACTGGATACGCTCGCCGAGGAGCTTCCCGACTGGGACGCCTCCTTCCCGCTCCGCATCTATGCCGTGTCCATGGACGACAGCCGCTCCATGAAGCGCGCCGTCGCGATGGCCCAGGGCCGGGACTGGGGCGGAATCACCGCCCTGTTCGATGTCAATGCGGACCTCCGCCGGGCGCTGAACGTCGTGAACGTGCCTCAGGTGTTCGTCTACGACAAGAACGGAAAACTCTTCTGGACGCACGTGGGCTATCGCCCGGGTGACGAACAGGAACTGCTCTCTCAGGTGAAGAAATGCGCCGGACAATAGTCAAGGCGGTCTTCGTGACCCTGCTGGTCACCGGCTTCCTCCCTGCCATGAAGGCGCAGGACAGGGGGCGTGTCACCGGCAGCGTGGAGTCGAACTCCATCTATTATATGGACGACAGCGTCATCGGCAGTCCCGAGCATCCCTGGGGCTCCAATAACTATGTCAAACTGGACTATACGCTGGGTGGTTTTACCGCCGGGCTGCAGGCGGAGTACT
>JAEEGK010022886.1_pt1 | contig 13078 bp, 8 predicted proteins | sample 8958771 | NCBI WGS metagenome assembly JAEEGK01 (sample SAMN16246547, study PRJNA631951) | gut metagenome | biome: gut microbiome; feature: rumen; material: SC-attached | host: Bos | place: Iran: Karaj | collected 2018-10 | reverse complement strand
GGACCTACACCAAAGACCAATACACCACTGGTGGCAGCGACTGCGTTTGGATTGACTATGTCGGTCTGCCCTCCGATCGTATTATGGCCGGCACTGCTGGTTATGATGTAACTGTTTGCGAAGGCAGTGAAGCTCAAGTCGTGGGCTACGCCATCTATTACGACAACCTGCAATGGACGACCTCTGGCGATGGCACCTTCGATGACGCTACCATCTCCACCACGATTTATACCCCTGGACAACAGGACATTGATAATGGCCAAGCCACATTGACCCTGACCATCAACGGCGACGGCGAAACGATTACTGACGAGATGACGGTGTTTATCAAGGAGAATATATACATTTACGACGCATTATTTGATTATTATTACTGTGCTGTAAGCGAGCCACAAGAAATTGCTGTTGAAATCGAAGGAGAATATGTTTCCTTCCAATGGCTGACCGATGGCGATGGTGAATTTGAGGATGCTTCGGCATTGCAAACCACCTACACGCCCGGCTTCGGCGACATTGCCAACGGCGTTACCATTACTGCGTTTGCCGTTTCGCCCGGTTGTGGTTCTTTCACCTACGATTATCCTTTCGAGATGAACCCGTTGCCTGAAATGACTTTGGCCACCAATGCCATCGAAATCTGTGAAGGCGAGAATGCTATTATGAACTATAGCATGAGCGGTTCAGCCGGAACCATCGGGATTGAACCCGAATTCGTCTTCAGGATGAATGGTGCAAATTACAACGCACATTCAGGCAACAACATTCTTGACCTCGGCACTCTTGAATCTGGAGAACATGTGTTCAATGTCACAAGAGTTGAAAACGCTAATTGTGCCGTAGATTATGGAACGGGCGAATTCACTTTCACTGTCAAAGTGAATGCTGCACCCACGGTCACCGTGAATGAAATGTCAGCAAGCTTCTGCGAAGGCGAAAGCGTTGACATCGAGTTCAACTTCACCGGTACAGCACCCTTCATTGTGGAAACCAACGGTATCAATGGATTCACATCTGAAAGCGATAGCTACACGCTGACCATTGACTATCCCATAGATTTTGCCATAACCAAAGTGACCGATGCTACAGGTTGTGAAATCGTTCCTCCTTTGCAAATTGTAGCCATTGAAATGACACCTCTTGTAGCCCAACCCGAAATCGGCGGCGATGCCGATTTGGATGTGCGCCTCACGCCTACAAGCACCTACACCATTGCCAACGATGTGGAAGTCGGCTTCAGCATCGAGCCTGAAGAGGCCGGCACATTAGTGCCCGCCAACGATGGCAAGTCGGTAATAGTCGATTGGAGCGACACGTATAAGGGTGAAGTCATCCTGACCGCAACACCTATTTCGGAATGCAACAACGGCAACGGCACCTTCGACATCAAGGTGAAGAACTCCACCGATGTGAACGAGTACAGCATCAATGCCAGCCTCTATCCCAACCCGACCGACGGCAATGTCACCATCGAGGCTGAAGGCTTGCAACGCCTCACCGTAGTGAACGAGCTCGGCCAGGTGGTGTACGATGCCGAGCTGAACAACGACACCGAGACCCTGAATATGAGCCAGTTTGGTACAGGTGTGTTCATGATTCGCATCTATACCGAAAACGGTGTGGGTGTCAAGCGTGTTAGCGTAATCAGGTGATTTTCTACATGAATTATCATCAATTGAACACGAATTGTCATTAATGAAATTCATGAATAATTCGTGGCAATTCATGTAAAACGAAAGAAAACGGCTGGCCCGATGGGCCAGCCGTTTCTCATTACAAGGTTATGAAAAAGAGATTTACTTTCGCTGTTGTCAGTCGCCAAGGCGTGTCAAACCACCGCGACCCGCTTTGTCGCCTTCCACGACAGGGTTGCCGTAGTAACCAATATCGCCAGAGCCGATGATAGCGTAGTTGAGCTTGCCGCTGACCCGCGACTTGATGTCGCCAGAACCGGCAATATTGGCATCAAGGTTCTCAATGTCGCAGGTGAGGACGATGTCGCCCGATCCGGCCACACCAGCCTCGGCTTCGCGCACCTTTCCACTAACGACTTTCAAGTCGCCCGAACCAGCAATGTTACAGTCTAACTTGTCAGCGACCAGTTCATTGCAAGACAAATCGCCTGAACCAGCCACATTCAACTCGACTTTCTGAGTAGTGACCGTTTTATGGAAAACGATGTCGCCCGATCCGGCAACGTTGGCTTCAAATTTCTCCGCTTCCAAAGGACTGTTAGCGTTAAAAGTGCCACTGCCAGCAAGGTTGATAGCCTCCAAACTCGGAGCCGTTACTTCAATAACGAATTTCGTGGCTTTCAAACCTTTGTTTTTTTCTTCCTTGCATTTGCCCATGAGCAACTCATTGTCCTTCACTTTGATGTCGAGGTAGTCGAAAAGGTTCTCGTCCACACTGACGGTGCAGGAGTAACTGTCGGCAATGGTGAAGTTGACCGTTGCTGGCAGCGAAGTAGAGATTTCGTTGAACGCGGTCACATCGTAAGTGCGGGTAACGATGTTGCCGTCACCTTCGATGGTTTTGCCGCCGAGCGTTTCCCCATCCAAATTGATGGAGCAGGCATTGAGCGCCATGCTGATGATGGCCGCTGCGATGATTATGATATTTCTTTTCATTGTATGTTTGTTTTAATTGATTTGTAGTAAGACGGAGAATAGGTGAAAAAGTTACAGTCAAGTGTGATTTTTTAGGTTCCCGCTTCGCGGGAATCTCCTACAGTTTTATCTCATCCAGTCCAATGCCGAGCAATTTCATTTTCTTAATGACCTCAGGCAATTCCTTTTCAAGAAACTCCTCGCGCATTTGCTTGAGTACGATGTCTTTAGCTTCGGGCGAGATGAAATAGCCGATACCACGCTTGTTGTAGATGATGCCCGCTGCCGTCATGGTCTCGTAGGAGCGCATGATGGTGTTGGGGTTCACGCCGAGTTGGATGCCGTAGTCGCGCACCGATAGGATACGGTCGTCGGCCTTCAGCTCACCGCGCAGAATCTGCTCGTAAATCTGCGAACAAATCTGCAAGTATATGGGTTTGTGTGCGTTGAATTCCATGGTTTAGTATTTTTGGGTCTTGATTTTACGATAGGTGAAGAAGAGCAGCAGGAGGGTGATGATGATGCCGACAACCATGCCCCATGTCGTTGCATTTTGGAACCACTGGATTAGCTGTTCGATAGACATGTCGTCGAACTTTGCTATCCATCTCTCTATGATTTCTCTATTGAAGAACACCAGGCCCATAATCATGGAAATCAGGTAAGAAATGCCCAAATAACAGGCAATGGTCTTTCCAGCTTTGTGCTTCTTAAAGAGCATATTGCCCAGCATGAAGATGGCCGACCACTGGATGATGCCGGCATATAATGAAGTACGCATCACACCGATGGGGAACACTTGCTCAATGGGAAGATCCATTTCTCCAGCACGAACTGTGCCTTCCGTGTCGTTTAACATTTGGATGATTTCGTTCATCGAGTAGAGCCGTATAGGTTTCTCAAAGCCTCCGAAAGGGAAAATCGACAAGAAAGCGTCAACCAAATAACCGCCAAAGAAGACGACAATTGGTGTCACGATGGCGCAATAGATGAACATACTGACGAACTTCTCCAACGAAGAAGCGGGCATCATGGCGAAACCCACACCCTCACGCGAAAGGTTGGCATTGCCATAAACCTTGGAAGGGACCATCATCATGGCCAACGCCGTCCATGTGCATAACATTCCAAAACGGACAGGTGGCATGGTTTCGGAACCGAAAAGCAGGTTGAAAATCCAAAAGATGGCGTTCAGGCAGCACCACACGATGAGCGAGGTGCCGAAATTACGGATATACATCTTGCCGTCTTTCAGCAAGAGGTTCTTGAAACGATTGAAACTAAAAGTGTTATTCATGACTTGTTCCTCCTATTAGCTAAAGATTTGTTTAATGGTTTCCTTGTTTTTCATGACGGTGTTGAATAGCACCTCGATGCTTACCTTGCTGTCGAGGCCTTCGGGGTTGCGGGTCACGTTGACGTAGCCGCCAGGGATCATCTCGCTGTAGAGCGCGCTGTCGTCCTTCTCCATGCCGTAGTCGAAATAGAGCTTGTCGGTGATGTCGCGGAACGAGGCCTTGAGCAGTACCTCATCATGGTCGAGGATGATGATGGGGTCGATGAGGTTTTCCACATCCTTCACTTGGTGGGTGGAAATGATGATGGTGCGGTTTTCCGTGGCGTGTTTGGTGATGACCTGACGGAAGAGCGTCTTCGAGGGGATGTCAAGACCATTGGTAGGCTCATCGAGGAGCAGATAGTCCGTGTTGAGGGCCAATGCCGTGGCGATGAGGCACTTCTTCTGTTGGCCAAACGACAATTCAGCGTACTTGCGCTGAGGATCAACATCCATCTCCCTGCAAAGCTCAAAGAAAAGCTTCTCGTCGTAGTTGGGATAGAACACGCCCAACTCCCTTACATTATTAATAGGTGTACCCTCCGGGATGGCGAAATCTTCCGAGATGAAGAAAATCTTTTGGAGGGTTTCGGGCAAGCGGTTGAAGGGCGCGATGCCGTCCACCTCGCAAGCGCCGTATGTGGGCTTCTGCAAGCCACTGATGAGTTTCAGCAGGGAGGTTTTCCCCACTCCATTTTCGCCCAACAGCCCGTAGATGTTACCCTTCTCGAAGCTGAGGCTGATGTTTTTGAAGACTGGCTGACTATTATAGCCGAAGTCTAAGTTGTTGATTGTAATCATATTGTTGTATTTTGTGTTAGTGTATTAGTCAAATAGAACACTGCAAAAGTACAACAATTTTCATTACTGTCAAGGAAAAAGTGGATTTTTTTTCGAGAAAAATAAAAAAAATCGGTATAATAGACAAAAATGGTTGGTAAAACCATGCATAAATTGCTGAAAACAAATAAAATGCGGACTTTTAGATGAAATCGCTTTCATCAAAAGGATAATTGTTTATCTTTGTCAAGCAAGAATGATAAAAAGAATGCTTGTATTACAACAGATTACGCTATTGGGGGTTTTGAGGCATAAGAAGATTATCCTGCATATCACCAACCACTTTTAGCAACATTACCGCTCATAATCACTCTTTTCAGTCAGCATATTGGCCAACTTCCCTTCATCGGTAATCGTGAAAGGACAGGAGTTTCACTCAGAAGACAGATCGATAGATGGTAAATGCGCCCCTAAAAAAGAGAAATTATGGAACATATGGATCATCGCCAGATTGCCAATCCTCATTTTTAAGACCCCAAAACTCCAAATCCTCCGAAGGCGTTGGATCCTCTTCTTTTTCTTCCTCTTCATAAGACGTTCCTTGCATTTCCTTCAACCTAAAAGGAGATCCACTGCAGGCCTGCATAGCAAACATCACTGATGCAAATACCAAAGCAGACAAAAACCATCTGAACACTTTATTTTTTTTCATAGCTACATAATTTATTTCTTTATACTCAAAATCACGCCCAACGCAACACCGAGGAAAGCGGCAAATAGCACCTGAAGAGTAGGTGGTAGTAGGAAAGTGAGGGTGTGCGCAGGATACCAGAACAAGGGAATCGTCTTGGCAAAAACAAAACCATACTGGATATCCCAGTTGATTTTTTTCGAAAGTGCCTCACCTATATTCAACGAACTACTGAAAAAACCTTTCAAGGTACCACCTGTCTCGGCGATATGGATATCTGTGACTTTATGGAAAGTCATGAACACTGGGGCAAACAGGGTGTTCATCAGCACACTGACGCAAAGCGCAACGAAGAATTTGCCCCAACTGAGGTCACCAGCAAACCATTCAGCGGCTTTTCCATTGAAATGGAAACCGCCGTCTAGAAGTTTTACGGTACCCGTCTTGAAGATGGTCATGGCCGAGGCAATAACCACACCCAACACACCCCAAACCAGCATTTTAGGCAACAGGCCAAATCCTTGTTTCAAATACACGCCTTCACGGATACGAAGGGCCAACATCTCTCCGAAAGTACCTAGAATAGCAAACTTGAAGAAACTCATCAACAAGCCGTGGTTTTTGGTGGTATCGTTGAACCAATCCCATGCGCCTGGGATGAAAGCGAAGCCACAAATCACAGCGACCCAAATAACAATCGTGATGACATCAGACTTTTTCATTCCTTATTCCTTTTATCCAGTTCCTTGTTCTGCCAATAGCGTCCTAACAAGCACAGCAAACACAGGCCGCAAAGGATGCCACCAAGCACAAAGCCCGTCTGGTCCTCGCCTTTGACTATGTACAGATAAATGCCATAACCAAAGATGGCCAAATCCACAATGATGCTTAGGATATAGCCAATGGTGCGGTTGGTCTTGTCGGTCTTCTTCAGCAAAAGGTTATCGAGCAAAAAGGTGACGACGACTAAAGCTGCATAGACCAAGTAATAGGTTGCTTTTTCGGTAATCATAGTATTAATTTTGACTTCGTGACCGCGAGACTTCGAGACTTCGGCTTAAATCCTTCTCGTCTCGTAGTCCCGCAGTCTCGCAGTCTCGTGTCAATTACTTCTCAATTCGGATACGTGCATCCACTGCAACGACATTCTTCGGGTTGCCAAGCAACGGGTTGAGGTCCATCTCAGCAATCTCAGGTGCGGCCATCACCAAAGCAGCCACTCTCGCAATCTGTTCGGCATAGACATCAACATTGACAGGCTGCTGACCACGTACGCCTTGCAGAATCTTGTAACCGCGGAGCTTGGTGAGCATGTCTTTCGCTTCGGGTGCGCTGATTGGCACAAGCGAGCTCTGCACGTCTTTCAGCACCTCGATGAAAATGCCGCCCAAACCAAAGAACACCTGATGGCCGAACTTGGCATCACGGATGGCACCGATATAAACCTCCGTACCATCAAGCATTGGATACATTTCCACTGCATAGGTGTCCTTGATAGCCATCAAACGGTCAAACTCCTTGCCAACGGTCTCGATGTCGCGCACGTTCAAGGTCACACCACCGACGTCCGACTTGTGGACGGGACCCACGACCTTCATCACGAGCGGATAACCCACCTCGTTAGCGAAGTCCAATGCCTGCTGTTTCTTGTCAACGACACGGATTTGTTTCTGTGCGATGCCTGCAGCATCTAACAATTCGTATATCTTATCCGGACCGATGTAACCGTTTTCGCAGCTGTCAATACACTTGCGGATGCGAGCGGTATTAATCTTAGGCATCTCCACGTTCTCGGGCTGTGGCTTCGGGGTGTTATAGACTTTGCAGATAGCATTACCGAGCACACATTCTTCCGGGAAGTTGATGCGGCCCTTGGCGATAAAGTCCTCGATTTCGTCCTTCACGTTGATGATGGAAGGCAGCACTGGAAAGATAGGCTTTTTGCAGGTCTTCATCTTCTGGTCGAGCAGGTCATAGACCTCCTTGTTGCTGAACAATCCAGGCGAGCCGAAGATGACCACCGAGAAGTCGATGTCGGTGTACTCGTTTTCTACGGTGTCGATGATATATCCGAGTTGCTCAGCTGTACCAGTCGCCAGAAAATCGATGGGGTTACCCACGCTGGAGCCAGCGAAGAGCTTCTCCAACAAAGCAGGGCTAGCAGGATGTTCCTTCAATGAAGGCACTTCCATGCCGCCATTTGACAACACATCGGTGAGCATCACTGCAGGACCACCGGCATGGGTAATAACGGCGCAACGTTTGCCCTTGATTTCGGGATGCATGAACACACCACACACGGTGGTCAGTTCCTGACGATTCTGGCAGCGCACAATGCCCGCTTTGCGGAACAAAGCGTCAACCACGGCATCGTTGGTCGCCAAAGCGCCCGTATGCGACGAGGCGGCGCGGCTACCAGCTGCCGAGCCACCCGACTTGATGGCTGCAATATGACATCCTTTGTTGATGAGGCTGCGTGAATGTTTAAGTAGGCGTTGCGGGTCGCCGATCTTCTCCATGTAAAGCATAATGACATGGCTTGACTTCACGGGGTCGAAGGTCTCGTCCAAGTGTTCCAGCACGTCCTCGATGCCGAGCTGTGCACTGTTGCCCACTGCCCACACACTATTGAATTTCAAACCATTGCTCATGCCATATTCCTTGATGAACACCGCGGTGGCACCTGAACCAGTAATGAAGTCAACGCCCTTAGGGTCAAGGGTTGGGATAGGCGTATCGAAACAGCCGGCATAGTTCACATTGAGGAAGCCCGTGCAGTTAGGACCGATGAGCGATCCACCAACGCTATTGATGGTGTCGACGATATGCTTCTCGATGGCGGCGCCTTCGGCGTTCTCCTCCGAGAAACCAGCACTGATGATGATGAAGCCTTTGCAGCCTTTCTCTTTGGCAAGCACGTCAACGGTCTGCGCGCAGAACTTGGCGGCAATGCAAATGATGGCACATTCCACCTGTGGCAGGTCATCGACCTTGGCGTAGCATTTCACGCCTTGCACTTCAGTCTCTTTGGGGTTCACTGCATAAACCGGGCCTCTGAAAGGACTCTCAAGAAGGTTTTTCAAGGCTTTTCCGCCGGGTTTGTGAATGTCTGACGATGCACCGCACACTACGATGCTTTGGGGATTTAATAATTCTTTTGCTATCATATTATTTAAGGTATTTGTTGCTTAAACATAATTTGCTGCAAAATTAGCCAATTTTGTTAAACGGACAAACAATCAATGGTTGTTTTGCATTCTTTCTTCACAATCAAGTAGCATTTGGTAATGGATTCTATTGAAAAGCCCCATCTTGCAAAGCAACTCAATATCTTCGTGGCTCATCCACATCACCGACTCTACCTCATCTTTTTGCACGCGTAGTATTTCGGCAGGCACATTGCTTTTTAACATGTAAAGAAACGTAAACTTATACTCGTAACGTCTGATTTTCACCAACTTGAGTTCGCTTTTGGCCGCAGATAGGCCAATTTCCTCTTTCATCTCGCGTAACATAGCCAAAGCGAAGTCATACTCACCGCTCTTCACATGGCCAGCGGTTGTGGAATAATAATTACCCTTCTTTGGCGAAACTTTTTGAATCAGGTACTGGCCCTTGTCGTTATAGACATACACTGCCACAATGGGGATCATAAAACCAGGAGGAATGCGCTTCCCCCGTTCTATGGTCTGTCCGGTCAGCCTCATTTCACTATCGTACAAATCCAGAATCTCCATGACACTACAATCAAAAAGGTGCTGCAAAGATACGGAAAAATACAAAAAAGAAAGGCAACCCTTTCGGATTGCCTTTCAATTTTTTGACCGATGGTCAATTATTGCATGACAGTGACGCGCTTGACGGTCACGCCGCTCTCAGTGTAGACACGCACCATGTACATGCCAGCGTTGAACTGGGCCATGTTCAAGATGTAGCTGTCGGCATTGAGCTCGGTGTCGAAGACCACCTGGCCGAGGACGCTCACCACAGTGATGCGGCTCATGCCGTTGGCCTCGATCGTCACGTTGCCCTTAGTCGGGTTCGGGTAGAGGGCGACAGTGGCGCCGTTCTCGTCGATACCCGTCATGTGGCCGGTCACGTAGTTGACCGAAGGATCGTCGAACGACAGTGCAGGATCGGACTCGCAGCCATCCTCATACTCGGCACGCACCTGGTAGTAGTATGTACCAACTGCCTCAGGCGTGTCGATGTACTCATAGTAGGTCTGGCCGGCAACAGCGGCTACCTCGCCAATCATGACGTAGGTGTCGTTGTCGTCCGAACGGTACACGTTGTACTTCACAATCTCAGAACGGTTCATGAAGCTCAGGTCGGCGGGCTTGCTCACCACCTCGGTGTGGCTCAGCGTCATGTTGCCGGTCACAGGCATTGCAGGAGCAGGCTCGATGGCGATGTTCTCAACCGTGCCCTTGGCCTGGTTGGTCACGAAGCCGCGAATCATCCAGCCGTAGCCAGGCAGACCGGCGCTGGCAAGGTCTTGCCATGCGTTGCCGTCGAGGCTGATCCAGCGGTTGTTCGGCTCGCCCGTGTCGGCGCAGGCTGTGGCCGGGTGTTCACCCTGCTCGGCCATCACAATCCACAGGTTCTGGGTGCCGTCGATAGCGACAGGCGTGTCCAGAGTGACCTCTTGGAATTCGTTGCCCGTAGGAGCGAAGGTCTGGTTGCTGTATGCAGTACCGGGGGCTGTCGTTCCACCCAGATAGACCGTGACGGTTATCGGGTTGGTGTTGTAGCTGTTCTCGTACACTGCGACCTTGGTCAGGTTAGTGCCTGCATAAGGAGCAAGTGAAGCGGCCGGGAACATGCTTGCCCAGTAGATCGTGGCAGAGGCATCGCCGGTACCCACGTTCGTGGCATAGGTGCCGTCATCGTAGTAGATCCATTCCTCAATCGGAGGCGCGGGCGGCAGTGGTGCGTCACCCCACCAGATCTTGATCTGGTCGGTCTCGCCGAGGTCTTCAGCATGGATAGGTTCGCCAGGTTCGCAGGTGATGTAGCCAGGCATGTAAGGCTCGCACTCGGGGCAGCTCATCGAGTAGTAGATGTTGCCCTCGGGCAGCGTGTTCGTGCCGTTGTAGACCATGCGGACGCACACCTCTTCGGCAGTGCCTTCATAGGTGTAGGTGTTGGTCGGGACAGGTACGAAGGCTTCCCATTCGCCGTCGGCGAAGATCATGGCGCCGAGGACGTCGCCAGCAGGTGTCGGAGGAGGCGTCGGGCCGCTGTTGCCACCCGAAATCTTCATGGCGCAGCCGTAAGGCGTGCCAGCACCGCTGTCAACCAAGGTCTGCCAACCAGTCGTAGTGTACTGCAGGCCGTTACCGGTGTTGCCGATGCCAGGCTCGCAGTGAGGAGCACCCCAAGGACCGCTCGAACCGCTGCCGGTCAAGCTGTAGACCAGGTAGTACGTGCCGGCCTCAAGTTGGATGTCGAGGTTGCCGGCGGTGACGCTCATGATCGGGCGGGTCGTGGCGGTGGTTTCACCGTCACTGCCGCGGTAGCAGTTCGTGAAGGCTGTGGCCGTCATGATGTTGTCGGTCATGCTGCCCCAGACAGCAGTACCACCACTCATCGGGCTGCCGCTGTAGATCTGGGCATAGAGGCCAGTGAAGGTCGAAGTGGTCGAGCTACCGGTCTGGTAACCGTAGACCTCGATCTCGCTGATGGACGTGGCTGAGCTCAAGGTGAACTGGTCGGCAAGCATGTAGCCACCGCCGTTGTTCACGTTCGGGCCCCATGTGCTTTGGCCGTTCTTAATCCAAGAGGCGTCGGCGCCGTTGGCCATCGCACCCGGATCGGTAACGAAGCCGTTGAAGGCGATAACGTCGCGGTTGCTCTTGGCACCGCTGGTCAGCTCGATGTCGTCAACATCCAGATAGAACTGGTCGCTGCAGTTGAAGTGACGGATGGCGATGTACTTCTGGCCGGCGAAGTTGCTCAGGTCAACGCTGTACTGCGTCCAGGCGCTCTGGTCGCGAGTGCCGCGGGTGCCTTCATAACGCTCGCCCTTTTGGCCGATCGTCCATTCGTTCACCATTGTCCAACCGCTTGTGCCGTTGTCGGAAATGAACACACCGAAGTGCTCGGCGGCATAGCCAGCATCCTGTGCGCAAGCCCAGAAGCTGAATGTGCTACCGTTGGCGAGATTCACTTGAGGTGAAACGAGGTAGTTGTCAGGATACACAACGCCGTAGCTGTTGTCATAGCTCTGGCTCAACACGCAGTCGTTAGAGGCATTGTGGCCGTAGCCAGTGCTACCAATCTTAACGCTTGCAAGTTGCCAACCATAACCAGCCGGGTTGCCACCATCGATGGTGGTCCAACCAGCAGGAATCTGGCTATCGTCGAAGTTCACGCTGAAGGTGTCGCCTTGACCAGGAGGTGTCGGGCCAGTGCCGTTCGGGTAATCCCAGCTGATGACATTACCATCGATGGTCACACCGTTGAGCGTGCCAGCGTAGTTGTCGCACGGGATGTATTGCCATTCTTGTTCAACCCAGCCACTCAAGCCGGTGCTGTACATGGCAGCAACCTTGCAGATGTAGTGCTCGCCAGCGACGAGTTCATCGGTGGCCAATTGGCAGAACGGTTGTTCGGCAGGAACGTTGGCGTTGAAGATAGGCTCGCCATCGATGCTGGTGCACATCACCTTGAAGTGCTCGAGGTGACGGTCGCCGTCCTTAGCACCACTGGTCAATGTGATATCGTCCAAGCACATGATGTACTGGTCGTAGCAGTTGAAGTGACGGAAAGCGATGTACTTCTGGCCAGCATAGGCACTCAGGTCAACCGTGTAGTTGTACCAGTTGCCCAGTCTCAGGCCTTCGCCGTCGCGTGAGGCAGCACCGCCCATCATACCGCTCTTCTTGCCAGCAAGCGTCCATTCCTGAACTGAGGTCCAGTCACTTGTACCATTGTCAGAGACGAACACACCGAAGTGGTCGGCAGGATAGCTGGCATCTGTAGCAGCGACCCAGAAGCTGAGTTGTGAACCAGCAGCGAGGGTCACTTGAGGCGAAACGAGGTACTCGTCAGGATTCAGGGCACCCACACCATTGATATAAGAACCGCTGCAGATAGCATTTGTACCGCTGTGGTACCAATCAAGTGTCAGGCTTGCATAGTATGTCCAAGTGCTCGGGATGTTGCTAGTCAGACACCAAGTCCAACCATCGTTGTTGCCGTCGATGACATTCCAGCCTTCAGGCATACCAGCTTCGAAGTCAACGTCGAAGGTGCTAGCGTTGCCGCCAGGACCAGGAGTCGGGCCGACAGGCGTACCTTCGGCACCCCACATAGCCCAACCAGTGCTGGACACGTAGAGGTCGGAGACACCGTAGATGATCTCAGTCATCACATAACGCAGGTCGGTGGGCTCCCAGATGCTCACGCTGTCCTCGATGGGCTCGTAGCCCTCGAAGGTCACGTTCACCTTATAGTTGCCCTTACGGAAGCTCTCGAAGACATAGTAGCCGGTCTCGTCGAGTACGATAGGAGCAATAGGATAGAGTTCCTGTTCGCCCTCGTTGTAGTTCGTGAAGCTCACTTGGACGCCCTCCGGGCTGTCAGCGCTGTTGAGCAGCACGTTCACGGTAACGTCGCCTTCAAGGTACATGTCCTTATCGAGGCAGTTCGACCAGATGG
>JAEEGK010022882.1_pt1 | contig 13080 bp, 4 predicted proteins | sample 8958771 | NCBI WGS metagenome assembly JAEEGK01 (sample SAMN16246547, study PRJNA631951) | gut metagenome | biome: gut microbiome; feature: rumen; material: SC-attached | host: Bos | place: Iran: Karaj | collected 2018-10 | reverse complement strand
CCCAATCCCCAATCCCCAATCCCCAATCCCCCATCCCCCATCCCCATTATTCAATTTAGAAAAATCAAAAATAAATAAATATATATTTAATTTAAGTTGAATTTTAAAAATAATTAAAATAATAATAAAAATTTCTTTCTCAAAAGTGAATAAATTAAATAAATAATACTTTATTTTTTCAATTATTAATATCATTTTGAGTATGTTTGATTTCAACCGGCCTTGTTTCATCAACAAATTTATTTTTTCTCCATTTAGGTAAATAACATTTAATTAAATTATAAATGAAAAATCCCAAAAAAAATAACAAAATAATAAAAACTACTGCCACTATTATTTTAAATTGTTTTACAACACTTTCTTCCATTGCTTTGCATTCTTCATTATTTATGTCAGCACCAGTACAATTTATTGGTAAAGTTTTATTTTGATGAGTTGCCATATATTTAAAATTATTTATTTTTTTTATTAAATAATATTAAAAAATTTTTTTTTAAATTATTTTTTGGGGGGTTTGGTGTTGGGGGTTGGGGGTTTGGGGTTTGGGGATTGGGGTTTGGGGATTGGGCCCAATCCCCAATCCCCAATCCCCCAATCCCCAATTATTATTAAATTTATTTTTACTCATTTTACAATAAATAATAAAAAATATTTAAAAATAAACTACAAAATTTATATTTAAAAATTTATATTTAATTTATAAAATTAATAAATAAATAAAATAATTGAACTTATTTTTCATCTTTTTCTTTTTTCTTTTTTTTTCCAACATTACTTTCCGGAACATATTTTTTATATAACATACTAATTTTATTTTTAAAGTTTTTTAATTCAAAAAAATCAATTCCTGAATCAATATTTTTTTTAATAAAAATCAAATCTTTTTTAAATTGTTTTTTTTCTTCAATTCCTTCAATTTCTTTCCCATTTAAAATTTTTTCCATTTCATTAGCGAATCTATCTAAATTTTTTATCATAATTTCTTTAATAAACAAATTATCATAAATTCCAAACATATTTTTATAAATTGATTTAGTCATTTTTACTAAATTTGAAGCGAAATTATTGATTGGCAATTCATTATTAAAAGGAATTTGATAATTAGAATTATTAATTAATTTATTAAAATCATTTAAACATAAATTAATACAACTTTCGCTTAAAAGTTCTTCAATTTTTTTTTCATTTAGATTTAAAATATTATTAATTAATAAAATAAATTCATTGTAATTTTTATCAAATTCGTTATTTGAAAATTGATTTAATAATTTATGATTATTTTCATTTTGATAAATAATGTTTATTATTTCTTTGAATAAAATTAAATTTGAATAGCTAATACAAATTTCATTTTGAGTGATTTGAATATTTTTTTTATTTTCTAAAACATTTTCTTTAATTAAATTTAAATAAGTTTGATAAACAGAAAAAAAAGAAGCGATTATTATAGAATAATTATTAATATTAAACGAACATAACATTTTTAATGTTTCTATTGTGAAAGTTAATAAATCTAAACTCGTAGAAATTATTTTAATATTTTTTTCTTTGATTTTTAGATTAAGAATATTTTTATTATTATTATCATTTTCCATATTAAAAAATTCGTTTATTTTTTCATATGAATCAATATTAATTAAATTAAAATTTTCTATTTTTTGAATGTATTCTTGATAAATTGAAGGAATTTCATTTAAATTATTGAAATTTTCAAATTGAATTAATTCTGTGATTTTTACTTCTTTGTCTGAAAAATATTTAAAAATAAATTGACGTTCAAAATCTTCGAATTTTTGTAAATAATTTAATTTATTTGAAATATCAAATAAACTAAAAATTTTTTTTATTGTATTATTATTATCAATAAATTCAGAAATATTTGAATTTTTATTATTTTCGTAAATGAAATTTATTTTTTTTTCTAATAAATTTATTATTATTAATTTTATTGTTTTTATTTGTTGTTTGTTTTCTTTGAAAATATTTTTAAATAAATTTAAAATATTTTGAGAAATTATTAAATAATAAAAAATGAATAAAATTTCGTTTTTTTCTTTAAAAATTTTTATTTTGTTATAAATAAAATTAAAAAAATTATCAATTATTTTTATTATTATTGTTTCTATTTTAATGTTAATATTTTTTGGATAATTTTGAATTTTTTTATTAATTTCATTAAAATTTTCATCGTTTATTAAAATAATTTTTAATAATAAAAAATTATTTTTTTTATTATTTTTAAGAATATTTTTTAATAAATCTAAATTTATATTATAATTATTATTAATATTTAAATTGTTAATTTCGTTATTATTATTAATATTTAAATTTTGTTCTTCAAAAATAAATTTTTCTTCGAAAATTTTTAATAAAAAATTTTCAAGTTCTTTTAAATAATTTTCATATGAAAATAATTGAATTTCATCAATGTTTTTTTTTAATTCTTTTTTTAAATTAAAATCTGGAAAATTTTTTAAAAATTTTTCATTCAAATTTTTTAATTTTTTATTTTTAATTTGTTCATAAATTTCTTTTAAATTAAGAAAATAATTTAAAATTTTATTTAAATTGTTTTTTTTTTGTTGTTTTAATAATAATTTACAATAATTAATAAAAAAATATTTTTTTAGTTTTGATTTTTTTTTTTTTAATAATGAAATTTTTTCGCACATTATTAAAATTTTTGTTTGTAATTCTGGATAATTTTCATTAATAAAATTAAATAATTTTTTATTAAATAAATTACAATTTTCTAATTCTAAATCAATCATCGAAGTTTTTTGAATAAAATTTTTAATAGAATTTGACATTTCATTTGTATTTAAAATTAATAATTTTTCATTAATTTTATATTTTTTTTCATTTATTAAAAATTCATTTTCAATTTTTAATAAAATTTTATTAACATTCGATTCATATTTAAAATTATTTAATTTTTTTTCAATTAAAATTTCTTTTATTTTATTTAAATGATTATATTTAAAATTTCCATAATAATTTTTTATTTTATTAATAAAATCATCATAATTTTCATTAATATAATCTTTAATTAAAAAAGTGTTTTTTAATGAAGATTCAGTTGAAGCATTTGATTTATCATTAGAATCATTATTATTATTATTATTATTTTGATTATTTTGAATAATGTCAATAATATTAAAATTAATAGAAGATTTTTCTAATTTTTTTTCTTCTTTTTTTATTAAAGAATTTCGATATTTATATTTTAACATATCAAAATATGATGTGTTTTGTAAAGGATTGTTTAATATCGCTGAAATATTTTGTTTTGGAATTTCAATTTCCGAAGAATTTTCACTTAAATTTGGATTAGTGAACATTTATTTTATTATTTTTTATTAAATTTTATATTTTTTAAAAATAAAGAATGGTTGATAAATACACAAATGAAAAAATGTTTGATTTAGAATTAAATTCAAATAAAGTTGTAAATATAAAAGACAAGTACGTAAATTTAAATTTCAATGAACCAACAGGCGAAGCTGAAACTTTAGTAGGAAAAAAATTACATAAATTTGGCGATTTAGCTCAACATTCGAAGCCACCAATATTAAAAAGGACAAAAATAAATGATAATAATAAAAACGAGATTTTTTTTAATAATAATTTTATTGATTTTAGTAAAAATTTAAATGAAGATATTTTTTATAAACCAAAAACAAAAGACACTCAAAATGTTTATGAAGAATTATTAAATTTAATTCAAAATTATTTAAAAGATCAACCAACGAATTTTATTGAAAGTTGTTTAGATTCGGTAATTTCTATTATAAAAAAAGGAAAAAATGAAGATGAAAAAAAAAAAGAATTGAATGAAATTTTAGGAAAAGAAATTAATAATGATGAATTAAATAAATTGAATGTTTTATGTAAAGAATTAGTTGATTATGATTTAAATTTAAATGAAAATAATAATAATAATAATAATAATAATGAAAATATTGAAATGAATGTTGAAATTATTAATGACGATGATCAAAATGAAAAAGAAGAATTTAATTTAATTGAAGAAGAAGAAAAATCTGATGAAAATAATAATGAAATTAATATTAATATTGATGATTTGAATATTAAAAATAACGAAATTGAAATTGATGAAAATGAAATTAAAAAAGAATTTCAAAATAAAAACGAAATTAATTTAACAATTGAAAGTGTTTTAAATAATAAATTTTGGCTTCAAAATTTTCTGCGAGAAAAATTAAAAATTGATGATAATTTTTTATTAAATTTAGAAAACGAAATTTTAAATATTTTAATTTTAAATGATTTACGTTTAATTGAAAATAAATTAGTTCAATTATTAAACATTGAAAATTTCGAATTCATAAAATTTCTAATTCAAAACAAAAATTTAATTTATTTCAACACGAAATTAAACAAATCTCAAAATTCAAATGAAATTCAAGAAATTTTAAACAATGTTGAAAAAATCGACAAAGAACTATTCAAAATTCTTCAAAATCCAAAAAAAAACATAAAAAAACAAAAAAAAAACATAAAAAAAACCGAAAAAATTTCCAGTTTTTCATTAGAAACATTAAATTTAAACGATTTCGTATTCGAAAATTCAGGTCATTTCAACAGCAACAAAAAAATCATTTTTCCTGAAGGAACATTCAAACAAATTTTCCCAAATTTTCAAGAAATTTCAATTCCACCACAAACAAAAAAAACTTTTTCCAACAATTTTCCAATAAAAAATCTACCTGAATGGATGCACAAAGCATTTCAAATAAAAAACAATGAAAATCAATACGAATTCATTAATAAATCATTCAACGAAGTTCAAACTAAAGTTTTATCAACTGCATTAAACACAGACGAAAATTTATTAATTTGTGCTCCAACGAGCAGCGGAAAAACAAACATCGCTTTATTAACAATTTTACGATTGCTTTCACAAAATAAAATAAACGATAATAAAATCAACACAAAAAACATAAAAATCATTTACATCGCACCAATGAAAGCGCTCGTTAAAGAATTAGTAGGAAATTTATCACAAAGACTTTCACATTATAATTTAAATGTTAAAGAATTAAGCGGCGATGTTAATTTAACCAAACACGAAATTCAAAATACGAATTTAATCATAACAACACCAGAAAAATTCGATATTATTACTAGAAAAAGTGGCATTAATTTCGATAGTATTAATTTATTAATCATTGATGAAATTCATTTATTACATGATTCAAGAGGATCTGTTTTAGAAAGTATTGTTGCGAGAATTTTAATGAATGATAAAAATGAAGAAACGAGAATTGTTGCTTTGAGTGCGACGTTGCCGAATTTTAAAGATGTTGCTAATTTTTGTCATGTGAATTTAAATAAAGGTTTGTTTTATTTTGATAGTAGTTTTAGACCGATTCCTTTAAAACAATTGTTCATTGGAATCACTGAAAAAAAAGGCATTAAAAAATTAATGTTAATTAATGAAATTGCGTATAATAAAATCATCGAAAGATTAAATGATAATAAACAAATTATAATTTTCGTTCATAGTCGACGCGAAACATTAAATTTCGCGAAATTTTTAATAGAAAAAGCAAAAAAAAACGGAAATGAAAATTATTTTAAATTAAATGTTTCTAAAATAAACGAATTTAATACTATTTTACAAGATGATTTAGACAATAATTTAATAAAAAACAAAGAATTATTAGATTTATTCAATTTCAGCATTGGAATTCATCACGCGGGAATGAACATAAACGACAAAATAATAACCGAAGAATATTTCAACAACGGTTATTTAAAAATAATCATAAGCACAGCAACATTAGCGTGGGGAGTGAATTTACCCGCGCACACAGTGATAATAAAAGGAACTCAAATTTACAATCCAGAAATTGGACAATGGTCCGAACTTTCTTTTTTAGATGTTATGCAAATGATGGGTCGAGCAGGTCGAGTTGGATACATTAATAAAGAAAATAATTATGGAGAAGGAATTATTATTACATCTTTTCAAGAATTGGAATTTTATTTAAGTTTGTTAAATCAAAGTTTACCAATTGAATCGCAGTTGATTAAGAATCTTCCTGATTGTTTAAATGCTGAAATTGTGAGTGGAATGATTAGTAATATTAATGATGGTGTAAAATGGTTGAGTAAAACTTATTTGTATGTTCGTATGTTAAAAAGTCCGAATGTTTATTTTATTTCTGAAGAGGAAATTAAATCAGACAAAACGTTATTAAAACGTCGAAGTAATTTGATTCATTCCGCGGCGATTCTTTTGCAGAAAAACAATTTGATTAAATACAACATTAAAACAGGTGAATTAATTCCAACTCAATTAGGAAAAGTTTCTAGTTATTATTATATAAAATATCCTTCGATTGGAATTTATAATCAGAATTTGAGTGAAAATATGACTGAAATTGACATTTTTCGTTTATTTTCGCTTTCGAATGAATTTTGTTTAATTCCGATTCGCGAAGAAGAAAAAAAAGAAATTGAGAAATTAATGTACAAAGTTCCAATTCCGATAAAAGGAAGTTTAGAAGAGCCTTCAACGAAAATTAATATTTTACTTCAATGTTACATTTCGAATATAAAATTGGAAAATTATGCGATTTCGAGCGACATGATTTTCATCAGTCAAAACGCGGGTAGAATTTTTCGTGCGTTGTTTGAAATCACTTGCAATCGAAGTTGGTCGAATGTTGCTTTGATTTGTTTGAAAATATGTAAAGAAATTTCTAATAAAATGTGGAATTCAATGACGCCATTGCGGCAATTTAAATTAATTCCGGATGAAATTATTCACAAAATCGAAGGAAAAGAGCAATTAACATTTGAAAGATTTTTTGAATTGACAGTTGATCAAATAAGTGACATTTTAAAAATAAAAAAAAACAACAGTCAAGGAATTTTTCGTTTGATTGAAACGTTTCCGAAATTTGAAATTTCAGCTAATATTCAACCATTGACTAGAAATTGTTTGTTTGTTGAAGTTTTGATTCAGCCGAAATTCGTTTGGATTAAAAATTATCATAAATACAGCGAAATTTTTCATTTGATTGTTGAAGATAATGATTCTGAAATTATTTTGCATCATGAAATGTTTAATATTAAAGAAAAAAATGTTCAAAATGAAAAGAGATTGAATTTTATTGTTCCGATTATTAATCCGCTTCCGCCGCAATATTTCATTAGAATTATTAGTGATTTTTGGTTGAATTGTGAAAAAACGCTTCCGATTTATTTTAAATATTTAATTTTGCCTGAAAAATTTCCTTCGTTTTCGAAGTTGTATGAATTAAGCAAAATTGAATTTGATGAGAATTTGTTTGAAAATAAAGATTTTAATGATTATTATTTAAATGAAATGAAATTTAAATTTATGAATGAAATTCAAACACAAATTTTTAGAGAAAAATTTAATTTTAATGAAAGTGTTTTTATTGGTGCGCCTGTTGGAAGTGGAAAGAGTTTTTTAGCGGAAAGTTTTATGATAAAATATTTTGAAGAGAAAAAAAATTTAATGAAAAAAAATGTTCCGATTGTTTTTGTTTGTTTTAATGATGAAATAGTAGAAAATAAATTTTTAATGTTAAAAAAGTTATTTAAAAAGAAAATTATTAATAAATTCACGGGCGAAATTATTTTAGATAAAAAATTATTTGATTTAAGTGAAATTATTTTAACATCATTTGAAAAATTTGAATTTTTTACTAGAAAAAATTTACGAAATGAAACATTAAAAAATTTAGAATTATTAATAATTGATGGAATTCATTTGATTAATAATGATGATTCTAATTTAGAAATTGCTTTGAATAGAATTCGTTATTTAACGAATGAAAATAAAAATAAATTAAAAATTGTTGTTTTGAGTGTTTCTTTAAGCAATCCAGATTCAATTTGTGAATGGTTGAATATTAAAAATTGTTATAATTTTGAGCCAAAAGTTCGTTTTACAAAAATGGAATTTTTTTTCTTTGGTTATGAATCAATTTCACATAAATTTCGAATGAATTTGATGAGTAAAAATATTTTCAATTTAATTATTAAACATTCATTTTTTTATAATAATAATAATAATAATATAAAAAATGCTTTTAAATTAAGCACAATAATTTACGTTTCGAATGTGAAAAATTTGAAATTTTTAATATTAAATTTCATTAATTATTTAACATCAAATTCCGCAGAAATAAATTCATTTATAATATCAAAAATTTCAAATTACAAAAAAATAGTTTTAGATGATTTTTTAATAAAAAATGATGAATTTTTATTAAAATCATTAGAATTTGGAATTGGTTTCATTCACGAAGGAATGAATAAAACATTAAAATCATTTATTCAAACATTATTTGATCAAAGAATCATTCAAATTTTAATAATAACTTTCAATTGCATTTGGAACATAAACACATTTTCTCATAATGTAATAATCGCTGACACAGTAAAATTTGATAATAATATTTACGTTGATTATAATATTACTGAAATGTTTCAAATGATTGGAAGAGCTTCGATTTCATATTCAAATTCAAACGCTGTTGATGAGAAGAATTTCAGTAGCGAAGTGATTAATTCTAATAGAAAAATTTTTATTTTGTTGAATAATTCTAAAAAGGAATTTTATAAGAAATTTTTATTAGAAAGTTTTCCGCTTGAAAGTTCTTTGAAATTTAATTTACATAATGTTTTTTTGACTGAAATTTTTAATGGAATTGTAAAAAATAAACAAGAATGTTTGAATTATTTAACATGGTCGTTTTTTTATAGAAGAATTGAAAAAAATCCGAATTATTATGAATTAAAAAGTAGAAATAAAAATGATTTGAATGAATTTTTGAGTGTTTTGATTGAAAATGTTTTGAATGATTTGGAAAAAAATAATATGATTTTTATTGAAAATAATAATATAAAAATTACAAATTTAGGAAAATGTGCAAGTTTTTATTGTGTTGGTTATGATTCAATTAATTTATTGAATAATTCATTTGAAGAAATCAAAGGAAAAAAAATAAATTTACAAATTTTTTTTGAAATTATTAAAAATTGTTTTGAATTTGATTTTATTGAAATTAATAAAAACGATGTGAAAATTTTAAATGAAATTTTAAATGAAAATGTTAATAATAAAAATTTCTTTAATTTTTTAACAGATGAAATTAAAAAAATCACAAATAAAAATAACAACGAAAATGTTTTTATTTTAAATGATCCTCATAATAAATCTTTAATATTATTATTATGTTATTTTAATAGAATTTTAATTAATCCGCTTTTGCAAAAAGATTTAGAAAAAGTTGTTTTAATTTCAAATAGAATAATTTTAAGTTTGGTTGATATTTTATCATCGAAAAATATGTTAAAAGAATGTTTATTAGCAATGCAAATTTCTCAAATGTTAATTCAAGCGATGTTTATAAATCAAAATTCTTTAATGCAATTGCCTTATTTTAATAACGATTTGATAAAAAAATGTGTTGAAAATAAAATAAACGACATTAATGATTTAATAAACATGAATGACAATGAAAGAAATGAATTATTAAACAATTTCAATGAAGAAATGATGAATGAAATAGCAGAAATTTGTAATAGAATTCCAAACATTGAAATGAAAATAAAAATTAATAAAAAAACATTCAAAATTAATGAAATTGCGACAGTTGAAATTAATTTAATTAGAGATGTTGATGATGATGTTAATGTTTTAACTAATGTTCATAGTAATTTTTTTCCAGGTGTTAAAGAAGAAAATTGGTGGATTGTTGTTTGTTTGATGAATAAAATTGTTGTTATAAAAAGAATAAATTTTTGTAAAAAAATAAATTTAAATGTGGAATTTAAAATTGAAAATGAAATTGGAAATTTTTTATATAAAATTTATTTAATTTGCGATAGTTGGATTGGATGTGATTTAGAAGAAAGTTTTAATATAGAAATTAAATAAAATTTAATTAAAAATTTAATTAAAAATTTATTATAAAAATTATTATAAAAATTATTAATTTAATATTTTATAAACTTTAATATCTTTAATTTTAAATTTTTCTTCGCTATTTAAATCAGAAATATTATTAATATAATTATTAACTCTAATAAAACCATTTTCTAAACTTTCATTTTCAATTCCAATGTCAAAAACATTAGAATTTCCAAAAATTGGCCCAGATTTTGAGCAATAAATTGCGCCATTTCCAGAAATTTTTTGTTCGAATTTTTTGAAAGTATTTAAATTAAATAAAAAGGAATTTTTATCTTTTTTTTCACCTGAATAATCATTCCAACTCATGCTCGTAAAACCACCAAATTTATTATTATTTTCTGTTTCGTATATTATTATTGTTCCTTTAATATGATCACATAATTTATGAAATTTTTTTGCGTTTCCTTTGTGTTTAATTTTACTAAAAATTAATTCTAATTTTATGTTTTTGTAATTTATATTATCAATCCATTTACAAATTTCTTTTGATTCTTTTGAATTTAAACCTTCGATTTTTTCTTTTTTGTTGTTGTTATTATTATTATTAATTTTCTTTTCTAAAATGTTTATTTTTTCAAATAATAATTTTATTAATCTTTTGTTTCTTTGATCTTCGTTTTTTAAATATTGAATTTGTTTGAATAATTCTTGCACATTTTCTTCTGTGTTTTTTATTTTTAATTTCATTGTAAAAACAATTTCTTTTATTGTGTTGATAGGCAAAAATATTTTTAATGTTAAATTTTGGTCATTTTCAATTACTTCACATTTTTTTTGGTCAATGAACCAATTTATTTGATTCATAAATGAATTGAAATCTTCGCACATTGAAAAAAATTTATTTTCTTTTATTTCTTCTAATGTAATTTCTGTTTCGTATTTTTTTTCGGGAATTGTTTCTGATTGAATTGCGAATAAATAAAGTTTTTCGGTTTGGTTTTCGAATGTTATTCGATATTCGTTTTTGGTTATGTTCGAATTTAGTTTAAAAGTTTTTGTGTTCGAAGGAGGATTTTCGATTATTGTTTCTTTTGTTTCAATGATTTTTGTTAATTCGTCTTCAGAAGAATTGCTTTTATTATTATTTTCATCTGAATCATTATTATTTTCATTATTATTTTCATTATTTTCATTATTTTCAATTTTATTATTTTCATTATTTTCATTATTTTTATTATTATTTTCATTTTTATTATTATTTTCATTATTTTCATTATTAATTTCATTATTAATTTCATTATTATTTTCATTATTATTTTCATTATTATTTTCATTTTCATTTTCATTATCATTATTATTATTTTCTTCTTTAATAATAATTTTATTTTCTTTATTTTCTTTTTCTTCCAACATTTTAATTTTTTTATCTATAATTCTAATATTTTCCAAAATTTTTCCTTTTCTAATAAATTGTGAAATATTACTTTGTGTAATATTAGTTTTATCTATTTCTTCATTATAATCATTAAACATTTCATACTTATGTAAATAAACTTCTAATTGAATATAAGCCAAATTATCAAAACCTTTAATTCCTGTTTTAAAATAATTTTTCATTTTTTTAAAACCTTCTAATAATTCTCCTTTTATCATTGTATTTCCATCAAAATCTTTTCTTAATATATAATATTTAAATTGATTACAACAACTTATAATAACATTTTGTATTTTAGCTCCTATTTTTCTAACTAAAACCATTTTAACAAATTTAAAATCTTTATTTATACTATTTAATAGTTCTTCATTTGTACATAAATATTTAAATAAATATTCAGGAGGACGTTTAGTCATATCAAATATTCCATAATATAATGTTCTTATTTGTATTAAATTATTTAAATTATTTATTAAGTAATTTGCTGGATTATAAAATCCTTTTAAATCATTTTGAATAGTTGGTAAAATTTCATAAAATTTTTCTTTTAAACTTTTTAAATTATCTTCGGGATTTAAAATAATAGATTGATTATTTTCATATTCACTACTTTCTAATGATAAATCTAATTTTGGATTTTTTTCTAATTTACTTATTATTGTATAATATTGTTCCATTTGAACTCTTTCTTTACAAAAAACTAAAGGTCTTCTATTTCTTTGAGGAAATTTATTAATAGGTGTTGTTGGGTTTAAGTCATGAGATAAAATAGTATCAGTAATACCATTTGAATCTATGTCATCATTTTCAATTTCTTCTAACTCTAAACTTGAATTATTTACTATTTGTTTTATATTATTATTATTATTTGAATTATCATCTCTTCTTGTTTCAAAAATAGTTTTAAATGGAGTGTTTTTATATTTAAATAAAGCATTTGATGTTGAATTGTTATTATTGTTATTTGAATTTATATTTTCATAATTTTGTTTTGTTTTCGGGCGACCTCTTTTTCTTTTTAATCTACTTTCTTCGGTATTTAAAGTTATTAGGCTATTATTTGTATTTATATAATCATTTTCTATATTTAAAAAAACATTTGGGGAAATTTCATTATCACTTAATTCTAAAGCTTCTTTAATTGCTTTAGCTATTTTAATTTTTTCATCTAAATTTTTACTTAATGTGATAATTTTACTAATTTCATTATTTTGATTTAATAAATCAATTAATTCTTTTTCATCATAAATTTCTTTATTATTTATTTTTTCTATAAAAATATCAATTTTTTTTCTTTTAATTTCAATTGCCGTATAGATTTCATTACATTTATTTTCACATTCATTTCCGCTATTTATAATATTTTCGCAAACTTCATTAATTTCGTTTGTTATTGTTTTTATAGTTTCGATAATTAAATTAATTTTATCATAAGTTGTAGAATTTATTAAATTTGAAGAATTTTCAGTTATTAAATTTGTATTATTATTATTTTCCATTTAAATATTAATTTTTATTAAGAGTCTTATAACTATTAGATTAAATAGACAAAAGTTAGAAAATTATATAAAAATTTAAATGAAAATAAAAAGAAAAAATAAATAAAGTTAATAATTTAACATAAATAAATTAAAATATTAATATTAAATGTAAAAATTTTTTCAACAAAAAAATTTTTATTTTTTCTTTCATAAAAATCCTTTAAAAATCTTTAATAATATTA
>JAEEGK010022881.1_pt1 | contig 13080 bp, 9 predicted proteins | sample 8958771 | NCBI WGS metagenome assembly JAEEGK01 (sample SAMN16246547, study PRJNA631951) | gut metagenome | biome: gut microbiome; feature: rumen; material: SC-attached | host: Bos | place: Iran: Karaj | collected 2018-10 | reverse complement strand
AAAATTGTTCAAAATACTAATAAAAATATTATAAATGGAATTATTACGAGTAATAGTTTATTGAAAGGATATTCTGAAGTAAAAAAATATGAAAATATTGATGATTTAGTTGATTATATTAATGAAGAGGATAAAAAGAAAAAAAGTAGAAAAAAAAAAAAAAAAAGTAAAAAAAACAAAAACACAAATGAAAATATAAATGAAAATATAAATGAAAATGAGATTGTTGTGATTGAAAATAATTTAAATGAAAATATCATTAATAATAATGAAGAAAATTGGGATCCAATTGTTATTAATTTTAAAAATGATTTAAATCATTATTCTGATAATGAAATGCAAAAAAAAATTAGACCTACTTTTAGTAAAAAATGGTTGGATAAAATTGAAATAATGAGCAATTAAAAACAATAAAATAATTTGAAATAGAAAAATTAAAACTATTTTTTATTTATTTAGACTTATAATTTACATTATAAAGATAAATTTTTAATATATTTTCCATCTATTTATTTATTACCATTATAACTTTTAATTCAAAAAAAGGAAAAAAGAAAATTAAAAAGTATTTAAAATTTTTTGCTTTTGAATTTATTTTTCTTTTCATCAAATAAAATCAAATTATTTTTTTTCATTTCAAACTGAACGAATTTTCCTTCTTTAATTTTAATAAATTCTTTATCAATAAAAGAAGCAGTAACATTTAATTTTAAATTATCAATAAAATCGATTTGAATAAATTCATTATTATCTTTCTTAACCACAGAAACTTTATAAACATCATCACATTCTCCTTTTTTACAAGATTCTCCTCCAACAAGTAAATAATTACCATTAATATTATCTAAAGGAATAATTCCAACATTAAATTTATCTAATAAAATTTTATCAGAATTAATTTTAATTTCTATTTTTTCCCATAAATTTAATTTTTCTAAATCTAATTTTTCAACGAAAGTTTCTTTATTTTCATTAATAAAACCAAAAATAGTAAATAATATTTTTTCATTAAAAACAAATAAAGTAGAAACTTGTCTTTCTTTTTCGTTTAATTTAGGAAGCCAATTCCATTCATTTTTTTTAACATTATATCTTTCACAAGTATTATTATTATATCCTCCAATAACAAAAATTTCATTATTAATTATTTTATTATTTAAATATATCATTGAATGTGAACAACGTTCACTTAACATATTTGATAAACTTTCTAAACGATTTGTATAATAATCATATGAATAAAAATCACTTATACATTTTTCTTCTTTGTCTTTTCCTCCTGATATATATAATATATTATTTATATTTATGAAAACTGAATAATGAAGAAATTTTTTAAATTTAGGATTTTTATTACGAAATTTTTTCCTTGATTCAAATTTCTTTTGTTTAGAATTATATATAATTATTTCATGAAGTAATTTTCTTTTCATTATTGTATCTAAATATATTTTTTTTGCAAAATTTCCAGTATTAATATTTTCACTTTCTGTTGGAATATAATAATTATTATTATTTGTATCATTTATATTATTATTATTAGAATTATTAAAGTTCTTATTATTATCATCATTTAAATTATTGTTGTTAATGTAAATTTCTTTATTTTCTTTTAAAGGATCATTCATATTTTTTCTTATTTCTTGAACATTTAATTTCATTTTATCATCTCTAATTGAAGTATTATTTTCTTCAGGAAATTCTGTTATAGTATTGTTATTACTTTCAGTTTGAACTCTTGTTTGATTAGTGCTTTGATAAGGAATTTTAACGTTTTTATTTTTTATTTTCAATAATATTTTTTGTAAATCTTCATAAATTTCCTTATCAAATTTTTCACTTTCGTTTTTTTCATATTCACATTCTTCATTTCTAACATCTAAATATTTCATTAAAGCATTTTTTCCTATATTTAACTCATTTAATGTTTTTCTTAAATCTTTAAAATAATCATCATCTAATGTTATTATATCTCCATTTTTATTTTTTTGAAGAAATTTTAAATTATTTAAACAAATTAATTTAAATTTAACAAAATTATTTTTAAAATCTTCAACTTTTTCTTTAACTTTATTATCCAAATCTTCTTTAATAGTGTTTGAATAAATATGATAAGCTTCATTAATTGCATTTAATATATTTACAATTTTTTCTTGAGTATCATTATAATTACTTTCAGCATTTTCTTTTTTTAATAAAACATTTGAAATTTTTTTTTTACAATCTCTATTATTTTCTTGAATAGATAAAATAAAATTTTTCATTAAATTTTTAACAATTTCTTCATTTGATTTAGAATAATCATATTTATCTAAAAAATCATGTGAAGAATGTTCAACCATACATAAAGCACAAAAACTTTTTGAACAATCAAAACAAAAATAATGTGCATTTTCATTTGGATGATAAATGCATTCTAACATATATTTAACTTTAGTTTCTGTACTAATTATACTTTGAGAATCATAAGGTATAATTTTTAATCTTAATGAATTTAAAGAACTATTTGTTTGATAAAAATCATCTGTATTACTTTTATTATTTAATTGATTTTGTATTTGATTTCTATATATTATTTTATTATTATTATTTTCATTATTTGGAATTATTTCTTTTTCTTTTTTAATTTTGTGGTTTTTTAATAATTCAGATAATTTTATTTGATTAAAATTTGTGAAATCTTTTTCATTTAATAATACACTAAAAGATTTTGATTGTCCTAATTTATCACTTATTTTTTTTTTTAATGAACCAATGCTTATTCTATCATTTACTTCCATATCAAATTCACTACATGAATCTGTTAATACACAACTTAAACGAATTTTATTATCTTGACTTTCAAAAAGATTATTCATCGATTCTGAAGTGTTTAAACTTATTTTATTCTCCATTTTCAATTTAAATTTTAGTATGTTTTTAATTTTTTATTTTTTCTTTTTATTTTTATGAAATAATTAATAATGAAAATTATTTTTATTTATTCAAAGTTTTATTAAATTAAAATTTAGTTTAATTAAGATATTATATTTTAAATATAAATATTATTATATTCAAATTAATAATGTTTTTTAATTTATATTACTTAACTTTTTTTTTGATTGATATTAATTATTGCATAAAAAGTTACAAAGTATGAGATAAAAAATTAATAATATATTCATTATTTATTAAAAATATTTTATAACTGCAAAAAATTTTTTTAATATCCTTTATTAAAGATAAAATTAAATAATTATATACTTTTTTAATACTATATAATTTCTTAAATTTACAATAAAATATCAACAAATCAAACATTCAATGAAAGTAAATGTCTATTAATTTTAATTTGAAAACTGAGAAAACGGATTTTTGATTTGAATAATATCAGAAGAATATTTGGAAGAAGGAACATTATGATGTATTGTACTATCTCTCAGAAAATAAAAATCTTCATCATCTTCAATATTATAACATTTTCTTTTGATTGATATAATTGAAGGAAATTTTTTACATGGTTTTAATTTTGCGATAATATCTTTTGTATTAATTTCAAATTTAGTATTTTTATCATCATAAATTTCATTATTAATAAAATCTAAACTACTTCCAATATTATATTTACTAATAATATTCATATCATAATTAATATCATCAAAAACACTACTTTTAGATTCTATTTTTTTTTCAATAATATATTCCTTTTTATAATTTGAAAAAGTCTTTTTTTTAATATGATATTTTTTAGAAGCAAATTCAATTATTTTATTTATATCAAATAAATCATTATTTTCATCATTAAAACTTTTGAATATAGCAATTATATCACTTTCATCTTTTGCTTGTTCCAAATTTTTTTCAAAAATATCAATTATACTTAAACTTATTGAAATTATACCTTTTAATCCTTTTGAAAAAATAAAATCCCAAATTTTAATTATTTTATTAATTGAAATATTATGAATAAACAAAGTTTGAAACCATTTTGAAATCCAACATTCATCTGGAATTTCTAAAGATAAAAATAATTGATATATTTTATTAAATTTTTTTGAAAACTCTTTATAAAAAATCCAAATATAAAAATGGAGAAGAGGAAATTTTGGAGTAAAAAAACCTCTTATACCATATTTACCATTATAAGTTTTTGATAATAAAGAAATCATTAAATAAAAGGTTTCTATTTCATTTCCATTTGTTATAATTAATAAAAACCCTACAATAAAATTCATTCCTTGACAATATGATAATTCTTTATCTATTAAAGCAATAGCTTTTAATATTCTCGAAAGAGGTTTTTGCATATGTAAAAAAATATTATTTATATTATTATGTAAATCATTTTTCTTTTTGTTATTATTATTATTATCTTCATCTATTAATTCAAGATATGTTCTAGGTAAATCTTTATATATTTGATCTTCAATATTATCTTCTAAATCATTTTTTAATATTTTATCATAAAAATCTGATAATCTAATATCTGGTATATTTGATAATATGATATATGATAAAAATCTAAAAGGAAATGGTGGTCCTTTTAAAACTCTTGATTTAAAATGTTTTTTTTTTTTTAAATAATAATTTCTTAATCCTAGCTCACTTTGAGATATTTCTGAATAAAATTTAGGATTTAAATTTATTTGACAATATTTCTTTATACTTTTAATTATTTTATTCGATGAAATATTCGATAAAATTTTTATTTGTTCTTTTGAATAAGACATTAAATACCATTTTAGAAAATGTCTTTTTTTCACTTTATCATTTTTTATACTATTTAATATTATTTTGTATTCTTCAGTAAATTCTTTTTGATAAATAGTTCCTTTATAATCAAAAATATAATCATATTCTGCTTGAATTAGATAATCATAGTCTGTAAATTTATTTATATCTTTTTCAATATTTGAATTATTTATTGATGAATCTGAAGAAGAATTATTTGAAGATGCTGAATCATCTTTTTTCATTTTATTTTTTTTATACTAAAAAAGTTTTATTTTTTTCATAATTTTTTAAGTTCTCTAAATATAATATTTAAATATATTAAAGATTTTCCCGATGGGAATTATATTTATGATTTTAGTAAAGATTATGAAAATGAATTAGAAAGAGAATTGAAATGATTTATTATAAAAATGGAAAAAATAAAAACTAAATTTATTAAAATTTGTTGGTAATCGAATATTTTTAGAAGTAAATAAAATTTTAAATTCTTTTGATGAGATCCAAAAAAAGAAAGAATAAGGTTAAAGTTTGATAGAACTTCTTTTTTGATATTATTTTTACAGATTTTTGATTATAATTTATCATATTATTGTTATTATCTTCGTCAAGTGATTTAGAAATAATAAAATCATTTAAATTTTCATTTTTACTTTTATTACCATCACTATCATTGTTTTTATTGTTAAATCCATCATTATCAATTTTATTATGAAAATCATCATCAATTTTATTATGAAAATCATCATCATTTTTATTATGAAAATCATCATCAATTTTATTATCAGAATAATCATCATCAATATTATTATCAGAAGAATCATCATCACTATCTTCATCATTTAATTCATTGTTAAAAGTTGACTTACTATTACTAGAGGATTTTTCATCATCACCTTCTTTGAATTTTTCATTAAATTCTCTTAATGTTTCTTTATTTAAAGTATAAACTTGAATATTATTTAAATTATTTTTATTTTTTATTGATTTTTTTAATGAACTATTGTTTATTCTTTCATTTATTTCCATATCAAATTCCCTATATGGAGCTCTTACTACAGAACTTAAAAAAATTTTATTATCTTGATTTTCCAAAAGATTATTCATCGATTCTGGAGTGTTTAAATTTATTTTATTCTCCATTTCCAATTTAAATTTTATTAAGTGTTAAATTTTTATTTTTAATTTTTGTTTTTATGATTAAAAATGAAATTATGTTTTTTTTTATCCAAGGTTTGATTATTTTTAATTGACATTTAGTTTAAATAAGTTATTATATTTAATATTTTTATATTCAAATATTTTGGAATTTAATTGCTTAACTCTTTTAGATTGATTATAAAAATTAAAGATTGCTTATTTCAATTCCAAATTTAACACATTGAAGAATTAATTCTTTGAAATATATGAAAATATAAAAAGTTATAAAGTATGAGATAAAAAATTTGTTTTTTTTATTTGAAATAATATATTCATTATTTATTAAAAATATTTTATGACTAAAAAAAAACATTTTTTAATATCCTATTTAGAAAATAAAATTAAATAATTATATACTTTTTTAATATTATATAATATTTAAAATTTACAATAAAATATTAACAAATTTTGAAATATATTCCTTTTTATAATTTGAAAAAGTCTTTTTTTAATATAATATTTTTTAGAAGCAAATTCAATTATTGTGTTTGAATCAACATGAATTTCATTTAAATTTCTTTTATTTTTATTTTTTTCTTTTTTATCATATAACCTGATAACTTTTTTAAAACAAGTATAATAAAAAAAACTATTTATACACAAATAAAAATTACTTTCAAATCAATATATAAAATATAAAGTATAAAATTCTTGAAAATTATATATATATTTTTCAAAGCTCTTATACAATTGTTTTCATTTATCATCTATTTGATAAATAATTTTAACATACTCTTTATTTTTCATTCTTTTCAATATTAGAAAGCTCAATAATAGTAGTATTATCTTCCGTAGAATAATTAGGAATTTGATTATTATTATTACTACCTTTTTCAGAAAGATTATTTAAAATATTAGTTTTATCTCTGGGTAGAACAAGGATTAATTTAAATATTATTATTTCTTAATTTAATATATTTTTGTTTTAACATTTTAACTATTTTTTTAATTGATAATTTTTTTTTTATATTTATTAAGTCAGTCTTTTATATTTTAATTGGAGTTTTAATGTATCAATATATTCATCATGAAGTCAAAAAATAATAATTATTTTTTAAAATAACAATAAAAAATTTGTTTAAATATTAAAATATAAAAATTTAATCTTCTGTTCCAAATTCAGCATTCATTTCTTCATCTGTTAAACTTATAGTTCTTTTTAAATTTACAGGATCATTATCATCAAAAGTTAATTTAAAAGCAAAATACATTCCAGGTCCAAAAATAAAAAAACTTAACAATAAAAAACTAACATTATATTTAAAAATTAAAATAATATAATTAGGTGAATCTGAAGGAATTAAAAATAAAAGTCCAGGAAAACTAAATATTCCCATTATGAGAAAACGAATAATTTTACGAGAAAATTTATTTCTATGCCAATTCATTATTATATATTCTTTAGTGGAGTACATTTTTTCCATTAATTTTTTTGAATATAATAGACCATTAAACATACCTATTAACATTAATATTAATGACCCTCCAATAAAACTTTCATTACTAAAATGTTTATATGAAGGCGCTATATCAGCACCACATTGATTTTGAATTATATTAAGAAATGAATCTTTATTTTTTTTGTCATTTGCAAAATAATATAAAGGAAAAATTAAAATGTATGCAAGAATAAAAATAACGTTTAATAATATTTTATTTTCCTCAATAAATAAAAAAAACATTTCATGATTTTTATTATAAATTTTAAAAAAATAAAAATATAAAATAAATAATCCAATTCCCAATAATATACCATAAACAATTTGATTTAAACTATGAACTCCTCCATATAATCTACTAAAAGCAATACATAATATAAAGAAAATAAAAAAACCTAAAAGACTAAAATTTATGATTTTTCTTTTTTCATCTTTAAAAACTTTATTTTTACTTATTAATTTCCATAAACCTAAATAAAAAACTGTAGAAACCAAAGAATGACCACTTGGATTTCCATAACCAACATCACAATTAACTAATAATTTAATATTCTCGTCTAGAAAATAAGGTCTTGGGTTTTGATATATTAATTTTAATACTGAAACCAAATAAGTTGATGATATTGTAGCAAATGTTAAATATAAAAAATAAAGGAAAGGATTGAAAAATAAAAAGATTATACATAATGGAATCAAACCTTTTTCAGATCCAAAATATGTAATATATTTTGAAAATAATTTTAGAGTTTTAGAATCAAATGTATTTTGAATATTTTTGATTAAATTTCGATTATCTAATGAATTTCTGTATAATGGTTCTGTAATTATTACTAGTGTAAAATATACCGTTGTAATTATTATTTTTGTTCTTGATGAAAAATCCATTATTTTTTGAAAATATATTTTTTGGAATAAAAATTATTTTGAATTATTTTTTTTAATAAATGTATTCTTTTTGAAGAAAGTTATTCAACCCAAAGAACTTAGTCAAAATTTTATTATAATAACTCATTTGAATTAAATTAAAGTCTTCAAAAAAGAAAGAAAGATTTTAAAGAAAAATTTTTGAATTTATTGCAAAATATTGGTTTAAATAAATTTGATTGTTGTTTATCGTATTAATAGTCTCCAATATGTGAAAAAATTTGAAATAGCCATCAATTTGATATATGAATTAATTAAATTAAAAATTAGGAAAAAAATATTAAAAGAAATAAAAAGTTTTAAATTATGGAAGTATCTTTAACACTAAAAATAATTCAATTTATTATGAAGAAATTAAGAATAATTTTATTTTTTAATTAAAAAATATATATGCTATCTCCTTGTAAAAATTTTTAAAGATTTATTATGAAAAAGAATTTATTGAAAAAGCTGTTTATGATTATTTTTGTTTGAACAAGGATGTATTTTTCATTTGTAATAATGTTTGAAAAAAAAATTAAGGAAATTAAAAGTTCAAAAATAATTTTTTCTGATTTATAAAATACTTTAATTAAAAGACACATTTATTAATTAATTTGATATTCTTTTCATTATAAATTTAATTAATTTATTTAAAAATTAAATGTCTTTCATTTCGCAATTAATATATATTTTTTATCCTATAATCAAATATCAACAAGAATTATCTACTAAATATAATGAACCAAAATATGTTTTTTATATTTTTCTTGTAATTTGGATAATATTTATAACATTAAATTTAATTGGATTAAAAAAAATGTGCCAAATAAATGTCTCATTAAAATTTGAAGAGTGGGTTTTGATAAGTGGAATAATTGAAATTACTTTATTAATAGTTTATTTACGATATTTTAGAGGAGCTATTTTAATAACAATAATACAAAGTTTACAAATAACAATTACTTTAATTATTTCTAGAAGATTTTTAAAAATTTATTTGTTTTTAAATGAAAGAAACATAGACTTTCAATGTTATAATTTTTTGTTTTTAGTATTTATAATTTTTAATATTTTATTCATCATTGTAGATATGATATTGAATTTATCGGAAATATATTTTAAACAAATTATAGATAAATATGAATTGCATATTATTACTCCTATAATCTTTGATGCTTTTGGGTTATTTACTTCTTTTTTTTTAATTATAATAGGGTTTAAATTAAAAGCGAAAATGATTACACATTATACTCATGAAAAAATATCATCTGGAGAAGTAAATCAAAATAATGAAAGTTCTAATAATATTTCTTTAAGTAAAAATATTACTTTTTGTACAGAACAAAGAGATCAAAGTAGATTCTTTAATCCAGATTATTATAATAAAACATTAAATTTCTATTATAATAATAACCAAAAATTCAATGCTCAAAAAAAAAAAAAAAAAGAGAATTCTCAAACTTATGAAATAGTTAAAGCTACAATAAAAGATATTTCTTCTCAATCTGAAATTTCTTTTGAAATTAGATTACTTCAATTAAATATTATAATTTGGGTAACTTTATTAACTAATTTATGTGAATTTATATGCTGTTTATTTAAATTATTTTCAAAAGATAATTATTATAGGAATAACAATGGAGAAGAATTTCCCATAAATTTATTAGCATATATTATTTTTTTGATTTATTTTATTTCTATGATATTTCAAAATTTTATGAATTATTTTGCAATTTATTTTCTTGTAAGAAACACTTTTTATCTCACTGACAATTTGAATGAAAATGAAAATAAAAACAAAAATGATTATAAAAGTTTTAATTTAAATGTTAATAACATGAATGAAACCAATAAAAATATTGCAAATTTTTTAATATTAGAATAATTAGAATATTATAATATTGATATTTAATTAATATTATTATATAAATTTGAAATAAAAACAATATAATAATTGTTTGTTGATTTATTAAGAAAATAAATAATTTCTTTTAAATTCAAGAAAAAAAATAAAAATTGTTTCTATTGGTTAATTTCTCTCTAAAATAATTTATAAAATTGAAAATTTTGTTTTATTTTATAAAATTTTATAAAAAGAAAAATAAATTATTTAAAGAAAAAACATAAAATTGTTCAATAATCAAAGAAAGAATACTATATCCTTATTCAATCTTTATATTACGTAAATGGTCCTATAACTATTTCATTAATTTTTGGATTATGAATTAATCTCTTTGAAAAAATTATTAATTATAATAACATTAAAAGTTAATTATTTCAAGTATGAGTGTTAAAAGAATTTGTAAAAATGATAACAGTTCAAATATTTTTAATACATTAACTTTAAAAAGCTATATTTTAAAATGAAAATTTAATATACCTTAACAAAAGGCAAAAATAAATTAATTGAAATTCTTTATGATCATACATTCAAAGATTTTCTTTCAATAATTTTATTAATGAAAAAATATTATTATTCAAAAGATATTTATTCATAAAGGGTAAATAATATTTTTTATTCAAAAAAAATAATAAATTAAAAATTTTATATATAATACTAATTATCTAAATAATAAATTTACAATAATTTATATATTATTAAATATTAAAAATTAATATCAAATAAATTTTTATCACATAAATTATCTTTCATTCTTTCATCCACATTTTTCTGAAATAATTTTTCTTTTTATTCTAAATTCAGAAATAGGTAATTCCAAAACATCTTGAATGTCTTAAGTATTTTATATCTAAAAGGAATTAATTCTAGAATAACTTAAAAGGTTTAGAAATAATTTCTTTAAAATATTTAAGGGTTAATTGGTTTTTAAAAATCATTAAAAGGAAGAAGTATTATTGGATTTTTTTATCATTGATTTCCTTTTTTTAAAATAAAATAAATTTAAAAAAAAAAAAATATTCAGAAACAAATAAAAAAAAATTAAAAAAAATGGATTTAACTTTCACTAATTCTAAGTGTAATCATAATGATAATATCAATAATAATATTAGAGAACTTCCAAACAATTCAAATCTCCCAAAATTCAAAGATGATGTTATTGTAATGTTAACTGAAATAGAAGAAAATCTAAATAACAAATATAATTCATTAGAAAATTTATTAACATCAACAATAAACTCATACGAAACTCGTTTAATTAATATTGAAAATAAATTAAATTTAAATACAACAAATATTAGTAAATTAATAATTGAAATCGATAAATGTGCAAATTTACTTCCAACAGAAAAAAAGAACAGTGAAACTTTAATTTCCCATGAAATACAAATACACAATTTAAATAAAGAAGTTACAGAAGCTTGTTATAAATATGATAAATTATTTTTAAATAATTTAGTTATTCCAGGTCAAATTGGAGATTATTGTAGATTTAAAAATGTAAAAGAATGTTTAAATTTTTTAATTACTCAAACTTCCACTTTAAATGATTATAAAGAAAAAATGACTATTGATTTTAAAACTTTTAAATTTAAATGCAATGAATATTTTAAAAAGGTTTCGAATGATATTGAAAATAATAAAGAAGTTTATATGAAAATTACTACTGAAAAAAGTGAAATTATTATGGATAATTGTAATCAAAAAATTAAAGAATATTTAGATAAATTAGAAGAAACTAAAATTGAAAATTATTCTTATACAGTTAAATTAAAAGAATCTAGTGATAATTTAATAAGTGAAACTAATAAAATTTATCTTTTAAAAAATGATATTTTTAAAAGTAACAATGAAGTAAAAAATAAATTTCAAGAAATGAATAAACAATGTATAGAAAGTGTTTCTAAATTAAAAGTACAATTTGATGAAATTAATAAGAAATTTCATGAATTAAAAGAAAAAGTTGAAAATATTAACAATAAAAAAAATGAAATTCCAAAAAATTTAGAAAATGACAAAAAAGAACAAAATAAAATAATTCAAAATAATAATTCTTTACCAAATATTCCAAATAAAACAAATCATCCTTTAATTTTATCTAATCAAAATGATAATTTAAGTGGTTTTGGTTTAAAAATAATTACTGACAATAAAGCTAAACATAATCCAAGAAAAAGTCTTCCTAAATTTAGAAATAAAAATTTTTCTTTAATTATTAGAGAAGGAAATGAAAGAAGTAAAACTAATGAAATGATTGATAAAAGAAGTAAAAGTAAAGAAAATTTATTATCTGTTAAAAATAAAGATGATAATTTCAATAAAATTTCAAAATTTAAATCTTCTGATAATCATTTAATTTATAAAATGATTAAAAATGAAAAAGGAAGTTTAATGAAAACATCTTCTTCGACTTATTTTAAACCTAAAAAAGGAATATAAATAAAAGTTTTTATACTTATTAGTGTATTTATTATTTTGATTTTTTCAATTAATATAGACATAAAAAGGAAATTTATACTTATAATTTAAATAAATAATTTCTATAAAAAATAAAATGATTTAAAATAAATATATATTAACATAATTTATATAAATGTTTTATTTTTTATAATTAAGATAATATTATGATGATTTTTATGTTTTGTAATTTTTTATTTTACAAATGATTGAAAATATAAAATATTAGTTTATTATTTTTTACTAATTTTGATAAAGAACATATATTAATTTATTTATTAATAATCATATTAATTTTTATTTATAATTTTAACTGTAAACATAAACATGGGGGATGGGGATTGGGCCCAATCCCCAATCCCCAATCCCCAATCCCCAATCCCCCATCCCCCAACCCCCATAATTTTTTTATTTATTTTATAAAATTAAAAAAATAAATTATTATTTTATATTATTTTTTCCTTTTTT
>JAEEGK010022880.1_pt1 | contig 13081 bp, 9 predicted proteins | sample 8958771 | NCBI WGS metagenome assembly JAEEGK01 (sample SAMN16246547, study PRJNA631951) | gut metagenome | biome: gut microbiome; feature: rumen; material: SC-attached | host: Bos | place: Iran: Karaj | collected 2018-10 | reverse complement strand
TGGGGATTGGGGATTGGGGATTGGGCCCAATCCCCAATCCCCAATCCCCAATCCCCAATCCCCAAGGGAAAAAATTAAAAAATATTTTATTTTATAATAAGATAATAAAAAATAAAAATAATAAATAAATAATTATAAAAATAACTTAAATAAAGTCTTATTCTCTTTTAAATTCAAAAATTCTATGTTTAACATTAGTAACATCAATAATATGAACATTTCCATTTTTATCAAATCCATAATTGAGTTGAATATCATTGTTAATATCATAAAAATTAATAAAAGTTTCATTAAATAAGAAAGGTTCAATATATAAATTTCCTTTGTTGTAATTGCTGTAAACTTCACTTTTATTATTAGAAATAATAACTTGAATCATATCTGAATTAGTAATATTATTAGATAATACTCCTCCTAAAATAAATACATTAATATTCTTATTATTATTAAAATTATTATTTATAAAAGCAAAATGGTTTTTAATTTCTAAATCAACATTTATTATATTCCATTCAATTGGATTTTTTAAATCAATCCAAATAATATTTTTATTATAATTTCCTTTAATATAATCATAACCAAAAAAACAATATAATTTATATTTGTCGATAATTAATAAAGATGAATCCGAATAAGCATTATTTAAATAAGGTAAAAAAGACCAATTTTTTTTTAAAATATCATATATTTCAACACTTGTTGTATTTGAACCTGAAAAACAAATAATATTATCATTATTTGAATATGATATTAAAGCTGAATTTTTATGATATGATTTTGGACTTATTAATTTCCTTAAAAAATGCTTTGAAGGATTTAAATAAAAAAAATTATTATTTTCTTCTATTTCATTTTCTGTTAAAATATAAAAACCTGTTTTATTTGTATATGTTATAAAATTTTTTTTTGTATAATTTTTTAAAAAAGAATAATTATCACAATTTGAAAATTGCTCTGATTCAAATTTATATGTTATTAAATTAAAAAATATTATTTTATTTGATTTTGAATCTATTCTATATATTCCTTTTTCGATGTTTAATAAATTTAAATTTGAGCTTTTTAAGTTATTATTTCTTGTAATTTGAATAGTTGAAAATTTTTCTTTTAAATTTTCATTATGTAAATTATCAATTATTAAAGATTTTCTTAAAGAACCTAAAGGAACTTTTTTTTCAAATATTTTATTTTTACTTAAGGACTCATCAAAAGAAATATCAGTAATGGAAATATTAGTAATATTATTTTTATTTAATTGATTTACTTTTCTTAAACTTATATTAGGTATTTTTTTCTTTGAATATAAAATATAATTTGATTTAGGAATAATATTATCTTCTGTTTTTATTATATTTTGATTTATATTATTTAATGAATCACTTTTTTGAATTATTAAAGTTTTATTGTTACTTAAATTTATTTCATTATCAAAAATATTATCTTTTGAATGAATTGAATTTATTGTTTTATTTATTTCCTTTTTTTCATCTATAATTTCACTTTTTGGAGTAAATGTTTTATCTTCTGTTTCATTATTATAATTTTCACTTATATTTTTTTTAAAATTTATTTTTATTTTTTTAAAATTATTTTCTATTGTTTTTAATGAATTATTTATATAATCATTCGTTATTTCTATAAATTTTTTATTTCTTTTTATTAAATTATCAGATAAATTTCTTGAATGATTTTGATTTAGAAATTTAATATTTTTTAATTTTTTTATTTCAACACTTCTTTTATTTTTAATATGATGAGTTTTAATAATATTATTATTATTTAAATCTTTTAATTTTAAAATTTCATTTTTTAAAATTTTATTTTCTTCAATTAATTGTTCTTTTTCTTTTTTAATTTTACTATTTTTATTTTCAGATATTGTTAATTTATCACTTAATTTTTTTACTTGTTTCCTTAAATTATCCATTATATCATATAATTCATCGTCTTCTTTTTGATTTTTTAAAATTTTCTTAGAAAATTCATTATTTTGTTCTTTTAATTTTTGATTTAAATTTAAACAATTTTTATATTTTGTAGTTATTGAAATTAATTGTGATTGACATATTTTTAATTTTTCTTTTATTAAAGATAATTCATTTGTAAGTTTATTTATTATATTACTATTGTCATTTACTATATATTCTTCAAAATGATAATTATTCATTTAAAATTTAAATGTTTAAATTTATAAATTGTTTTAAATTAATAAAAAGTAAATTAAATAAATTATATCTAAAATGATAAACAAAAAAAATACATTGTTCTGTTTTTTCTACATAAAAAAATTAAATAATAAATACAATTCTAAAAAAAAGAAAATATTTATTTCCTAATTTTAATTTTACTTAAATTTAAATTATATCTCCATTTAATAATATCTAACTCTCCTATAATTCTATTAGTATTAGGACTTAAAAAAGAAGAACCTTCATATAAATTTTTTTTTTTTCCAGTGTCATTATTTCTTGAAGAACCTAAAAGTTCTCCAATTTCTTTTCTTTTATTAATAATTCCATTATTTTGAAATAAAGGATCTTTTAAATTTTGTTTATTCACATTTTTTCCACTTTTTGTTAAAGTTAATTGCTTTTTTCTTTCATAATCTTCTATTAATAATAATGGATTTTGATATTTTTTTAATTTTAAGGTTTCTAATATATTTTTATTCTTTTCTGTTTCATGTAATATTACATTCTTTTTTATTGATTCTAAATTATTTGATATTAAACCTTTGTTTGAATTATCTCTTCTTTTATAAGGATTTATTTTAACTAATTTATATATTATTTATTTATTTTTTACATTCATTCATCATTTCATTTAATAATTGTTTAACGTCTCGATTTGATTTAACATTCATTTTTTATTAAATTTATTTCTTTATTTTATTATTATTTTAATATATCATTTATGGAGAATATATTTTCTATATAATTAATTATTTTTCTTAAAAATGAGTTTTATAAATTATTATTTAAGGAATATTTGCTTTTTTATTTAAATCATTATTCTGAAAAGTTTTTTTTTTTTATTCCCATTTATTTTATCAAAATTATATATTCATTACTAATTTTCAAATGAATATATTTATATAAAAGACATAAAATATTCAAGAAAATATCTATTTTTTAAATATTTTGAACACTTATCTTTAATATAATAAATTAGTTGTATTTTTGTTTTAAATTTTTCTTTTTTATTAAAATATCACTTTGTATATTAGAAGTATTTCTTATATCTCATATATTTAATCTTTTTCTTTTTATTTTTACATCCAGAAACTATAATAAATAATATTTTTATAAATAATGCTAATATTATTAATAAGTATAAAGTTCTGTTTTTAGAAAAGAAACTTTGGTTTTATAATATTTTAAAAAATATAATGAATTAACAAAATGTAAATAAGTGATTTTAGATTTTTTTATTGATTTTTTAAAAAAATTAAAGTTATTATATAAAAAAGAATAATTTAAAATAAAACATATTGAAATAAAAATTATAAAAATAAAAAAATAAAAATTTATATTTAAAAAAAAATGAAAATCCAAAATATAAAAAAACTATTTTTTCTCTTAATTTTAATAACAATAAGCTTTGAAATAGAATTAGATGAAAGTGATATTCAAGAAATTCTTCGTCGTCAAAAGGCAAAAAAAGAAGCACCAATAAATGATGATGTAGTAGACAATCGTCCTCCAAATTTAGCAATGGTAACTTTTTTCCCAGAAAGAAAAAATGAAATTGAAAGATTTTCAAGAATTTTACAAGAATTTTTAAGTACTATGGGAATTCCTGCTCATATGGCTAATATACATGATAATGAATTAATTTTTACTTATCCTAGAGGAAAAGAGCTTAATACTAAAGTCATTGTGGATAATTTTAAAGATGTTATTAAAAAAATTGATGTTGCTGATTTTGATAAACAATGATTTATTATTTTTTTTTTTTTTTTGATGTTTTTAAGAATATTTCTTTAATTTCTTTTTGATTTTTTTTTTAGATGGTTTTTTATAATATTAATTATAATATTAATTTTTTTTTATATTTTTAACACGTAAATAATTTGAAATTAAAAAGGAAAAACAAAAAATAAATTATAATATATTTTATAAACCTATCAAAAAAAAATATTTAAATATTTTCATCCTTAATAATAAACTTACTAGCAAATTCATTTTCACTTAAAGTTTGATCATAATAATAAGTAAAAGTTTTACTTTTAATTCCAACAATTTTTTCTAATTTATTTAAATATCCTAAAGCATCATAAATACTTTGTTGTATATCAGCTTTTTCTTTTTCTAAAAGAGCAATTTCTTCTTTTAATCTAAAATTTTCTATTTTTTGTTTTTCAATAAAATTATTTAAAGCATCTTGTAATAGTTTAATTTGAGGTTTTAAATCTTGAATATTTCCTCCATTACATTCTTCGATAACTTTATTTTTTAAATCATTAATTTCTTCTTTTAAATCTTTCATTGTTTTTTTTATTTGTTCATTCTTAAATAATAAATCATCAAGTGCTGATTCAAGTTGTCCTATTGTTGATGATACTGCTGCACTCTCGTTTTGTTCAAAGTGATATAGTAATTTCAATTCACGAGGAAGAGGATTAGATAAAAATTTTAAAGATTTTAATGAAGTATAAAATGTCTCGTTGTAACTTTTTAACATTGATTCTTCTTTAGAAAATTTATTCTTTTTTTGAACATTCATTTTTTTTTTTTAAGTTTTTTTTTTCAGTTTTTTTAATTATTTTTACTTTTTTTTTTGAATTTTTATTTATGATTTTGGTAACATCATTTATTTTTAATTGGATTATTTAAAAATATTATTCAGTTTATATAGTTTTAATTTTGTTTCTTTTTAAGTCAAAAAACTCAAAAAAAACAAATAAATCTAAATTTTATTTATTATTATTAAATTAAAAAGCATATATAAAATATTTATTATTAAAAAAAATATTTTAATTCTCCTCTAAATATAAACTAGAAGTGAATGGAATTCCTCTTCGAATTTTTATAGAAATATTTTCAAATTTTTTTTTTAAATCTAAATTAGTAAGTAAAATAGCACAATCACATAATTCTTTTAATAACTCATCTAATCTTCTAATATTTCTAACTAAACTTCCACAATATACATCTTTAGCTTCGTTTGAAATTTCTGCAAAACTTTTTTCTCCTTGAAACCAATATAAAAAACATAACATTAAATCATATTTAAAACTTTTAATATAACTTTCTTTATCTTTAACATTAATTTTACATTCAATATATATTTCAACAACTCTTTCAATATTATTTTTAACAATATTATATAAATTAATTAATTTTTCATTTTCTTCAATTTTTTTTTTTTCTTCTTTAAAATAATTGCCTTCATTAACAAAACAAGATAAAATTAAACATAAATCTTCTTCATTATATTTATTAAAAATACCATTAAATAACATTTCTGTTAAAATTATTGGTTCACTTGTTGTTATTAAACAAGCAACTTGTCCTTTTAAAGTTATTATTCCATTATCATTTATATAATTCATTCTATGAAGAACTCTTCTCATATTATTTAATTGTTCATTTAATACTAATTTATTTAACTCATTTAATTCTGAAAGATAATATTTTATTTCTTCTTTTATTTTTAATTTTTCTTTATATTTATTTATTATTCTTTCTTCTATTTTTGTATTTAATAAATTCTTTTTTATTAAAATATTTTCAATAGAAGTTATTTTATTTTTTAATTCTTTTATTTTATTGTAATTTTCTTTATATTTTTTATCTGTTATTCCTAAATCTAATATTGGATCGTATATTTTAATATTATTTTTATTTTGATTATATATTTCTAATAATATTTTTTCTGTATTTAAAAGAGAAGTTTTATTTTTTAATATATCTTTTGGAATTGATATTTTTATTTGAGATATATTTTCAAGAGAATTTATTTGAAAAGGAATTATTATTCCTTTCCCATTTTTTTTATTCATATCTCCTGGAATTAAAACTCTTCTTTTTTCAAAATTATCATAATTACTTAAATAAACTAATAAATAAGCTATTTTTTTATCTGACATTTCCTTATTAAATTCTTCAATTTTTTCATCATCATTTTTTTCATAATTTCCTTCATTTTTAATTAAAAAATATTGTTTATCAAATTTATTATATTTAGCAACAAATTCTTCTTTTTTTTTAGCAAAATCAATGAAAAATGCAAAACCAAAATTATTAATAAATAATAATCTTCCAGGAATAAAAAACTTTAAAATTAATTTTAAATTACTTTCCTTATTAAAAAGTAATAATCTATTTTCTTCAATTAAAATTTCAATTAAATTTTTAACTTCAATATAATTTTTAATTAATTCATCTCTTTCATAATTAGTATCAAATTTATTATAATCATCAAATAATTTAACAACTAAATTTTGAATAAGAGGAATAGCTCTTTTACTTTGAAATTGTCTAAAAGATCTTTTTAAAATATATTCACCATGTACACCTTCAATTCTGCATAAATTTAAAATTTGATTAAAATTAAGTTCAAAAGAAGAATTTAAAGGATCACTTTTACCTTTAAAAATATTTCTAATAATATTAATGTCCATTTTTTTCTTTAAAATTAATATAGTAATTCCTTTTTTATCTAAACCTCTTCTTCCTGCTCTTCCACTCATTTGAATAAATTCTCCTCCAGTTAAATTTCTTTTTCTTTTTCCATCAAATTTTTCTATATCTAAAAATATTACTGTCTTTGCAGGCATATTTATTCCCATTGAAAAAGTTTCTGTTGCAAATAATATTTTAATTAAACCTTCTTGAAATATTAATTCTATTATTTCTCTTAATATTGGAAGTAATCCTCCATGATGAATTCCTATTCCTTTTATTATTAATTCATATATTTTATTTATTTGATTTATTTTCTCATCTTTTGAACTTAATTTTGATATTGCATTAAAAAATATTTTCTCTATTAAAGTTTTCTCCTCATTTGTTGTTAAATTTATTGATAATAAATTTCTCGACATCATATCAATTTGTTCTTTACTAAAAGCAAATATTATACAAGGATCTAATTCATTATCAATAATTAAATCAATTAATTGTTTAATATCATTATTATTAGAATAAAAATAATTAAAATCTTTATTTGTATTATTGAATAAATTATAAAAATTACTTTCATTATAATTAATTAAATTTAAGCTTCTATTAAAATTATCTTCTTTAAAATTTCCATATTGATCAACAATATTAATAATTTCATTAGAAAGACTAGGATAAATATAATGTTCAAGTGGAACAGGTCTAAATTCAGTATAAACAACATGACAAATTTGATTTTTAATTTTAGAAATCCACATAGCAAATTCTCTAGAATTAGGTAAAGTAGCACTTAAAAAAACAAAATTAATATTATTTGATAATAATATTATACTTTCTTCCCAAACAACACCTCTTTCTTTATCTCTCATATAATGAATTTCATCAAAAATTACCCAAGCAATTTCTTTTAAAATTTGAGATCCTTTATATAACATATTTCTTAGTATTTCAGTAGTCATTATTAAACAAGATGAATTTTCATTTATTGTAACATCACCAGTCATTAAACCAATATTATCATTAAATTTATTTTTTAATTCTCTATATTTTTGATTACTTAAAGCTTTTATTGGTGATGTATAAATTACTCTTTTTTTATCTCTTAATGACATTGCTATTGCATATTCTGCAATTACTGTTTTACCTGATGATGTATGTGCACTTACTAATACTGATTCATTTTTTTCTAATATTTTTATTGATTCTTTTTGAAATGGATCTAATTCAAAATTATACTTTGTTGCATATACTTCTATTTCTTTCATTTCTGATATTTCTATTTCTTTTGGATATATTATTTCATGTGTTCCACCTTCAAATTTTATCGATTTTATATTTAATGATGATTCTAATTTTATATTTATTTTTGGATCTTTTATTTCTTCTAAATTTAATTTTTCTTTGTTTTCTTCTATTGTTTTTTTTATTGTGTTTATTTGATTTTTTAAAAGAATATCTTCTATTTCTAATTCTGATTTTTTTAATGTATTATTATCATTATTATTCGTAATTTCTGTTCTTTCTGTTTTTTTATTTAGGTATTTTATAGATTGAGATTCTTTTTCTAAATCAAATGCTTCAAACAAATTATCTTCTTCCATTTAAGATAATTAGATAAAAAATATTTTTTAAAATTGTGAGAAATTTGTTTTGAAATGATAATAATTTAAATTAATTAAAATTTAATGTTTTAAAAAATTAGATTATATAATAATACTAAACTTGAGTAAATTCCTATTAAATATATTATTGTCATTTATATTTTTTTAATATAAATATTTTTGATTTGTTTAATACATTAATTAAAACTGATAAATTCAAGAATTAATATTAATTTTTTTTATGGAAATCAAATTTAGGAATTCTTAATATTATGTTAATAATAAAAATTTTAAAAATTAACTATTATTGAATAATATCGTAGATTTCATAAAGAAAAAAAAGAATTAAATAAATATTTTATATTTTTTGTTTAAATATTTAATCAACTAATAAAAAGAAGAGAATAAATTTTAAATAGGATTTCCAGCTAAAACAACTTGATTACTATTATTAAATTTTTTTAATTTTTGCATAAACAAATAAGCCAAATAAGAACATAAAGCAGAAAGAATAATAAAAAGACACAATAAAATAATACTAATTTTTACATCATATTTAACTCCTTCACAATAACTAATAACATCTAATTGAGGATGTAAAATTTTTTTAACTTTTTCTTCAAAGGATTTAAATTCTTCTCTGTATACTCTAGTATTATCATAATAAATTTCAACAAAGAATTTATCATCATTATTTTTTCTTAATTCAAAAAATTGAGAAGAAGCAAAAGGAGTATAACTAAATTCTATATTTAAACTATCTTTTAAAAATCTTTGCATAGCAATTAAAGTAGTATCATGTCCACTATACATGACATATTTAGGATAACCAGCAGTTTCATTTAAAGTTTTATATTTAATTCTATATTTCATCCAATATAATATATTGTCTATTAATAAACTCATTGTTATTGTTCCTGAATCTTTTGCATAGTAATTTTGTTCTATATCTCTTCTTTTATAATATTCAAAATCTTCACAATCTTTTTCAACTTTTTCTATATTGTCTTTATATTTTTCTATTGTCTTCTTTTCATAATAATTTGATATTATTGCTTCACAAAATACATTTACATTTCTATAATTTTGTTTTACAGATTTTGTTTTCATTGATTCATTAAAATAATTATCTATTATCTTTGACACAATTGTTTTTATTAAAGTTTCATTATTTAAATTTTTATTGACTTTATCTAAATTTTTTTTACATTTTCTTGGCCAAACATAATCTAAAACTTTAATCATTTTTAATTTATTATTTATTCTCTTTTCTTCATAAGTATTAATAGGAACTGGATAATAATTAAAATTTTCATTATAAGTAATTTTAGATAAATCATAAGGTATTTTATTTTCTCCTTTAATTATTTGAAAATCATAATGAATCTGATTATACATTCCTAATAATTGAGATTGAGCAGACATTATAGTTCTATTTAAATTTGTTGAATAAACTAATATTTCTTTTGATTTATATTCATAATTTAATAAATGTCTATATCTATTTTTATTTCTTAATCCAATTAAATAATGTTGTTTTACTCCATTTAATGTTAATTCTCCTGGACCATCTTTCCATTCATTTCCAAATATATCTTTGTTTTCTTTATTTAAAAATAATGGAGAATTTATTCCATGACGAAAATGAGTTAATGCAAAATATATTTCTTCGTCTTGACATATTATTTTTACTATTAAATATAGGAGGAAGAGATATTTCATATATATATATTTATTTTTTTTTTTTTCTTTTTGATATTTTTTTTTAAATATTTTTTAATATTTTAATTAAAATTAAAAATAATATACTTATCAAATATAAAAAAAAGAAAAAATCATATTGAATCACAATAAAAAATAAATTAATCATTTATCAAAAAGATAAAACGTATTCATTATAAATCAATTATTTATAGGTCAAATTGTAAAAAAAAATAAAAAAAAGAATGAGTTCAACTTCTAGAAATTCATACTTTAAAAAACAATATCAAAAAGGAAAAAGTGGCATAAAATCATATAATAAATATAATGAAAATGAAATATTTAATAAAATAATAAACGAAAATTCTTCTTCAAAAAAAGATAATCAAAACAAATCAAATATTCAATCAGAATATAAAATATATTTAAAAGAGGAAAATTACAATAATAAATCAAATAAAAATTTCAATAAATTTTCAGATAAGAAAAACAGAAAATTTTCAGGAGATTCAGCAAATGAATCAACAAGTAATGAAGATAATAATGAAATAACAAAATTTCCAAATAATAAAACAAAGGAGAAAACAATATTTAAAAGTAAAGCAGATGATTTTAAAATAAAATACAAAACAGAATTATGTAAATATTATGAAATAAATGGTTGTTGTAAATTTGGTGATAATGTAAGAATAAAAAATTTATAATAAATAAATATATTTAGTGTGCATATGCTCATGGAAAAGAAAATTTAAGATCTAAAGTAACAAATTCAACTTCTTATAGAAGTAAAAAATGTTTTCAATTTTATCAAAATGGTTTTTGTCCTTATGGAAATAGATGTCAATTCGCACATGAATTAAAAAGTAATATTATGAATAATCCTTATGATAAAAATATTTCTTATTTAACTATTATTCAAACTTTATCTAAATTCGAAAATATTAATAATATTAAAACTTTAGTTGAAAAAAATAGACTTCAAATATTCTCTAATTTTACTTCTTTTAATAACAATAAAAGTAAATTGTTTAGTGATATAAAATTTCTTGTCGAAGAAGATAGTCATTTGTATAAAAGAACAAAATAAAAAAAATAAATTTTCTTTTATTTTTTTTATTTTATTATACTATCTTCTTATTTAAAATCAATAAAATTCAACATTTTAAATTATTAGTTTTTTATAAATTGTTTTAAGTATATAGTGATAATGATTAGTTAAATCAGTTAAAAGTGAAATTTTCTTTTATAGAAAATATTATTATCAATTTTATTCTTTATTCAAGAAATTATACAGGGATAGATTTGCATATCTATTATAAATAATGTTATAAAATTTATATATAAATATTTATAAATGATAACATTTTATAAATATTTTTTTATTTTTAAATTATATAATATTTAGAAATGTAAAAATTATAAAGAACAATTCAACAAAATAAAAAAATTGGAAAAGAAATTTAAACAAAATTATATAAATCTAAAATAATTATATTTAATTAAAAGGAATTTTTATTTATGAAATCATTGATATAATTGAAATAAATTTATTTATAAATTAATTTATTTTAACTTTTCAAAATTTATTTTCCATTAAATTAAAATAAATTTTCCTTATATTACTTTTATACTTGATTAAATATCTAATAAGGTTATTAAAGGAAAATAAGGAAGAATCAAAATAATAAAAGCTAATAAGAAAAAATAACATATTATCATTAAAATAATATATAAAATAATTTTAAATATGAAAAATAAGCACAGTTCATTATTTTTTAAAATAAAGTTTTCATTTTTAAAAAAACAATTTTTAAATTTTCTGTCACAAAATTTTCCAAATCCAAAGAATAAAATAAAAAAAGCAAAAAAAACATAAAGAAAATTTATAAGAAAATTAAAGAAAAAACCATTGTTTTGATTATGATAAAATTCTTTATCAATTTTAAAATAAATTTTACAATGATTAGGAAAATTTTTTTCTAAATGAAAATCATTATAATCATTATTACAAAATTTACAAAATCTTTTTCTACATAATAAACAAACTTTAAAATTATTTCCTTTTTTATAAAATAAAGAATTTTTATTACATTTAGGACAAATATTATCTTTATTTTTAGAATATAAAAAAAAATTTTCATTAGAATTAATATTTAAAACATTTTTTTTAGAATATTCTTCCAAAATACAATCTAAATTATTATTATTTAATTCTTTAATTTTCTTAAGAGTAAATTTCATACAATTTTTATTAGGATTTAAACCATTAATATAATTAACAGGAATATTATCAACAACAATATTTTTATTATATTTTCCTTCACAATTAGGAACAGGACATTTAAAATTAAATAAATCATTTTCTCCTTTTAAAATTAAACCAATAAAATATTGTTTAATGCAATTAACACAAAAAATATGTTTACAACTTTTACTATAAATAATATCTCTATGAGGATATAATCTATTACATATAATACACATTGGTTGAATTTTTTTCATTGATTCTTCTTCAGTACTTCTTTGAGTTATTTTAGAATAATTATTATTTTTATTATATTCATTATCATCTCTTGTTTCCATTATATTTATATCTATATTTTTTATTGTTAATATATTATTTATTCCACTTCTTCTTCTTTCTGAATTATTTCTTACTATTATTTTATTTTCTAATTTTTCATTTATTCTTTCTTTTTCTAGTTCTTCTATTTTTATTGCTTTAATTGTTTCTTCTTTTATTTTTTTAGTTGGAGATGTTAATAATCTTTTATTTTTAAAATTTGTACCATTTAAATTTATTGATATTTTCATTTTTCTTTTTTTCAAATTTGAATCTGATTTTTCTAAAGAACTCAAATCTGAATTGTTATTTTTTGTTGTATTTATAAATTTATTATTTGTTAATATTGTGTCATCATTTGAATTCAATATATTTTCTTGGTTTTCAATTTCAGATTTTATATCTTTTGATTTATTATTTTGCATTTCATTTGATTTTATGATTAATTTTGAGGTATTTAACATTAAAATATTTTCTTTATTTTATCTATTTATTTTTTTAATTTAATAATTTATTTATATTTAATAGAAAAAAAAAATTTTTTTTATAGCAAAAAATAAGATAAATTATATATTTTATTATTTAAATAT
>JAEEGK010022877.1_pt1 | contig 13082 bp, 11 predicted proteins | sample 8958771 | NCBI WGS metagenome assembly JAEEGK01 (sample SAMN16246547, study PRJNA631951) | gut metagenome | biome: gut microbiome; feature: rumen; material: SC-attached | host: Bos | place: Iran: Karaj | collected 2018-10 | reverse complement strand
GGTTATATCACCCAGTGTGAGTTTGAGCAGAACAACCGGCCTTTCATGTGTATCGTTGACATTGCTTGACTGCACGACATCAGCCCTGCGCACAAAGGCTCCCTCCAGATGATGGAGATTGCCATTGAGATCCGGCAGATCAAATCGGTACCATTTCTTACCGTCTCTTTCAAATGCTTCAATGTTGGTTGCATTGATCCCGGATGTGGTGGCTCCGGTATCGATCCTTGCCAGCATTGCAATTTCAAAATCCTCCAGCAGACACCATTCCTCGCTGCCTGCTATGAGTTTTCCGTCAGGAGCTTTTTTATCAGAAGGCTTGCTGTTGTATACGATTTCCTTGGAACTTCCCTCCGGCTGAACCGTTTCCGCAGTTTTCACGGTCGTATTCTGTGCCGTCCTGAACTGGGCAATTTCCTTAAGCAGTCTGCTGTTCTGAGTCTTAAGCTCCTTGATCTGGGCAAGCAGTTCATCAGTGTTGGCCTGTCTTGCCTTGATTTCCTGAAGTTCTGACAGAATGGCGTCATTTGTCATGTTGTTCTCCGCTTTGATTTCTGCCTGACTGGCCGCTATCTCATTCAGTTTGGATTCTGATTCCATGTGAGACGGCGGTATGCATCCTGTCAGAAGTATAGCTGCACCTGTAAGGAAATATAATTTTTTCATACCAGATTCCATAGATGATAATGACATTGTTTCTATCCTGCCTGTTTACGCTTCGAGCCGGCGGGAACCGCGTCAGCAAATTTCCAATCCGTCAGCGAATCGGTTAGTTTGCATCTGACTTTTTTATCATCAGCCCTGCTGATCAGATCTGTCGTGACGACATCCATTCAGATTTGGTTTATCTGTGCATCTTCACAGCTGTTCACTGTGTCAGCAGGACTGTTCTCAGAAAAAAGATCAGATCTATTGTATTATTTGCGTACAACGATTATTTTTGCGTGAAGTATATCACAAAAAGATTTTGTCGTAGAGGGGGTGAGTCCCTCCTGTTTTCCCAAAACGGTGATCCTCACAGGTGGCGTGCAGATAAAGAAAGTCTATGATGTGAAATTTTCTGTTTCTGTTATAATTATCAGCAAATTTTTTTGTTTCTTTTTATAAATTTTTCTAGGAGTTTGCAATGAGAACACCTCTGGTAATGGGTAACTGGAAATTAAACTGTACCAAGGAGGCAGTGACAGCTTTAGTAAAGGCTCTTGTACAGCCTGCCAACGATAATTCTAAAGTAGAGGTTGCTGTTTGTGCACCTGCTATTTTTATCGGTATGGTTGAAGAACTAGCCAAGGGATCGGCATTAAAGTACGGTTCTGAGGATGTGGATGTTCATACTTCCGGTGCATATACCGGTGAAAATTCTCCTGCAATGATCAAGGAGTTCGGTTGCAAATATGCCATCGTAGGTCACAGCGAGCGCAGAGCATATCATAATGAGACTGACGCTGTTGTTGCCGCCAAGTTCAAGGCTGCTCAGGATGCAGGTCTTATCCCGGTTCTGTGCATAGGTGAAAGTCTTGAGCAGTTTGAAGCTGGCAAATCAAATGAGGTTTGTGAAACTCAGCTGAAGGCTGTTATTGATGCCTGCGGAATTGCTGCATTCAACAATGCTGTAATTGCATATGAGCCTATTTGGGCTATTGGAACCGGTAAAACCGCTACTCCTGAGATTGCACAGGATGTTCATGCAAATATCCGTAAACTCCTTGCAAAGTATGATGCTGATGTTGCATCAAAGGTACAGATTCTTTACGGCGGTTCCTGCAATGCCAAGACTGCGTATGATCTTTTCAAGCAGCCTGATATTGACGGCGGTCTTGTCGGCGGTGCATCTTTGAAAGCTCCTGATTTCACTACTATTATCGAGAGTGCTACCAAGACTCTGTAGTTTAAGTCGCGGCTTATCATATTTTGATTTTGTCTTAAAGTAAGAAAATCCTGCAATATGCAGGATTTTTTATTTCACTCTGATAATTTCATTCCAGTTTGTCGTATAGCGCGGTGACTGAAACTTTCTGACAGAGCTCCATGGTTTGTTAATTCCCTGTCCGAGAAAGAACACTCTTCCCTTATCTGAACTGTTGATACTGTCTATTACTTTCATGAGTCTTTCATTCTGAACTGTCTGTTCCGTATTGCTGAACATTGACATCTGAGTATGCTCTTCACTTACAAGTTCGCTCAGTATAATACCGACCTTGCTTATCTGATACCCCTGTTTCCATGTTTGCTGAAGGAGTCTGATCCCGCTGTGCATAAGAATTCTGGTATCGCTGACCGGAGTGCAGAATGTCTGACTGCGGGAAGCGGAAAAAAAATCTCCGGATGATTTAAATACTCCAGTGCGGTAGAAAATGGTCAGACAGCAGGTTTTCTGAGAATCTTTTCTCATACTTTCAGCAGCTGCGGAAATGTGCCCGCAAATAGCCTGAGAGACGATTTCGAACATGCTCGAAGGGGTTCCCATGGTTGATGAATGCATAATCGACTTGCGGGGCGCAGGATTCTCAATAAAGTCGTAGCAGGAAATTCCGTTAAGCTCCATTATGGTTTTCTGCATGTTTACTCCGAATTTTTTTCCCATGCGTATATAGTCGGAGGCTGCAAGATCCGCAGGAGTCTTTATTTTCATCTGAATCAGTTTTTCATAAAGCTGTTTGCCTATACCCCAGATGTCGCTAAGGGGGCAGATGTAGAGCAGCTTCTGTTTCATTTCATCATCTGTAAGATCAAGAACTCCTCCGTATTCAGTATGTTTTTTAACATAGTAGTTGGCTAATTTGGCAAGTGTTTTACTTGTTGCAAATCCTATGCTTACGGGAATACCTGTAGTTTTCAGAATGTATGCCCGTATCTGTTTTCCCGCTTCCGTAAGGTTGTCTCTGATAACCGGTACGGCTCCGGCGTTGAAAAAAGCTTCATCTATGGAATACTGCTCCAGATCCGGAGTAAATCTACCCAGTGTACTCATAACTCTGTTTGACATATCTCCGTACAGAGCGAAATTACTTGAAAAAACAGCAATACCGTATTTTTCTATTTCGTGCTGAATTTTGAATCTGGGTATTCCCATTGGAATTTTAAGTGCCTTGACTTCTGCAGATCTGGATATTACACAGCCGTCATTGTTGGAAAGAACAACAACCGGGCGTCCGTTAAGATCCGGTCTGAAAGCCTTTTCACAGGAAACAAAGAAATTATTGCAGTCAGCCAGACCGATTATTTTTTTCATGGAGCAGGAAATCCGTACAGATAGAAGAGCTCAGGGCATTATTTTTGAACACATTATAAAATTTGAAATTTGCGTATTCCATTCTTTCGTTTACCTTTTATGATCACGGGTCAAATTGCGGTTTTGGAGTTTTATGCAGGTTGACTTGTTCCTCGTCGCGAAAAGTGCCGACGCCTGTTGTTTTTTATGATCCGTCACAGGTTTAATCAGATGATTTTTTATTTTGATGATTTCCTTTAGAGTTCGGAGCAGGAATAATATTCCGTTTTAATTTCTTTAGCTTGAATCGCATAAACAACAACTTTTAATCATCGTAAGTGTATGTGTATGCCTTTTATCGTGCATAATTTGCCTGTTTGGCTTGAATTTCAAACATTATCTTGATTTTGCCGCGCGTTTTGAGTAAAAAGAATAATTATACGTTGCTGCGGGGTATATATGAGTAGTTTTCAAGAGCCTCCTGGATTTCAGGATGACGGGTATTTGGAAAGTCTGCTGTCAAGCGACTCAGAATTTTCTTCACCGCAGACCAGGTACGGAGTCTCGCCGTCAGTGCCGGAATTTCATGATCGCAAAAGCAGAGACAGCGGCAGTGAATACAGAAATGGATTCAGATTCCAGACTCAATCTTCTGCAGAGCTGCTCGGCAGGACCCGACATAATGCTGATAACACACAGGTTCTTTCCAATTTTGATCTTGATGACTGTTCCTTTAACAACCCTCTTGAAGAACTTATTATCAATATATTCAGAGAAGGCGGACTTTTAAGCCGCAAGACATCATTCTTTCGAGAGCGCAGACCGCAGATTGATATGGTCAAAGCTGTAATCACCGCAGTAAGGGAAAAGCGTAATCTTGTAGTTGAAGCCGGAACCGGCACAGGTAAAACCTTCGCTTATCTTATTCCGCTTCTTAAACTCGGACGCAGGGTTATAGTAAGTACGCGGACTTTAAATCTTCAGGATCAGTTGATTAGGCGTGATACAGAGCATATAAAAACGCTTCTCGAAAATGAATACAGGGTAGTGGTTCTTAAGGGAAGAGCCAATTATGTATGTATTTCTCGTCTGAAAAAAATGGAACAGGACGGAAAAAAGGAATATGAAGGTAAAAATGATGTAAAGGTAAAAAGTCGTCAGTATATATCGTCAATTCAGAAAATAAGAAATTTTTTGGATCGGGAAGAAAGCGGTGATCTGTCTTTGCTTGATTTTCGTGATTTTGAACATGACTTTATTGATCGCATTGCCGCGCATTCTTATACCTGTCGCGGAAATAAATGCAAATTTGCAGCACAGTGCTATGTAAATAGAGCCCGGCGCATGGCTGATGATGCAGATCTCCTGATTGTCAATCACAGTCTCCTCCTTCAGAATTATCTCCGTAATTTTGCCCTTTTTAATTCCAGTCCCGATGTCATTGTATTTGATGAGGGTCATCATGTTCCAGAGGTTGTGAGGGGAACATTTACCGAGGAATCAGGCAGTGCAACAATAAGAAAGTGCTGTGCAACATTGGAGGAACTTGGTGATGACAATGTTTATAAGGGAAGAAAACGCAATGGCAGAAGCTTTGGCGACGCTGTCAGGGATTTATGTGATAATCTGGATTTTCTGTCCAGGGATATTTCAAAGGATCTCTACATGGAGACGCGAAAGGGGTCGGATACAACCTCATACGATAAAGGCGGGCGACTTTCCGTTCTTCTCAGTGAAGTTAAGAGCAAACATCCTGAGGTTATCAAGGTTCTGAGACGTTTGAAAATTGAACTCGAAAAGTTATACGCGGAATTAAAAAATCTTATAACCGATTACTCAATAGAGGAAGAAAAAGGAAATCCTCTGAAAAGTCTTATTACTGCCGCAAGTGATTTTTTCGAAGAAATAATAAATATGGCAGATTTTTTTATCGAAAGCGCAGAACCTTCACTGGTAAATGTTTTTCTTATAGTCTCAACACAGAATTCGTTCTCACTTCAGTCTATTCCTCTGGATGTTTCCTCGATTTTTCCGCACAAAATTCTGAATAGCGGCTATCCGGTCAAAGACTGTTCGGACTCCACAGATGATGATTATGATGAAGATGACATCGATGAAGATTCAGAATCATTCGTATTAAATGAAACTTTTGAATCTGATTTGGATGATGAGGGCGATAACGGATTTTCTGCGGATGATAAAGACAGCAGCACTCAAGTGACTGAGACTGTCAGAATTCCCGTATATGTGTTTACTTCAGCCACGATAACTTCCGGCAATACATTTGACAAGTACTGCAACTGGCTCGGCATAGAGAATGAACTGCATCTTAAGGTTAATTCTCCCTTTGATTATTCCAGACAGGGTTTTATATATCTGCCGAAATTCATTCCGCAGGGCAAAGTTGTTGGAGAGGAGCATTCTCAGCAGATTGTTAATTATGTTCTTCCGCTTCTTAAGGTAATTGACGGCGGTTTTCTTATTCTTTGCACAAGCTTGGGTACAATGAGCAGGGTTTACAGTTTACTGAAAAATAATTCCGCTCTGAATAAGCGTAAACTGTACTGCCAAAGTCTTACAAGCAAGGTGGAGATTGTTCGCAATATGCTTCGGTATGGTGATGTTGTAACGGTGGCGACTTCATCATTCTGGGAGGGCGTTGATATTCCCGGAGACGGCTTGTCATGTGTTGTTATAGACAGATTTCCGTTTAAGCCTATGGATACCATGCAGAAGGCGATGTCGGATTACGTAACACAGGTGCTTCATCGTAACGCGTTTGTGGATTTATCTTTGCCTGAAATGATTATATCTCTGAAGCAGGGAGTGGGACGGCTTATCAGATCTGAAAATGATTTCGGCGTTGTAGCTATTGCGGATGATCGTATTGTCAGCGGTCCTTCCTATGGTAAAAGGGTTTTAAATGAACTTCCTCCGTTTGCCCAGACTGGTTCGCTTGATGAAATCAGCAGACAGTGGCAGAAGCACAGGGAAATCAGCAGAGCAAGAAAGAATGAAGATAACATCAGTGAAGAGGTGGAGATGGAGGAATACCTCAAAGGAATTGAATCAGATGATAAATCAGTTGAGTCCTGGATTGAAGAGTCAGATGATTGACTGAAGTAATTTTTTCTGTGTTCCTGCTTCTGAAATGTACAGTTGCGATTCTGTTGCAACAGGTTTATTATCCTACTGCCGTAGGACCGGTGTTGCTGATGTCTGATATGTGTTCAGCTTTTTTCTATATTTTAGATCAGTTCGGATTTATATATGAATATTTTGGCTATTGATACTGCCACTGAGGCCTGTTCTGCCGCTCTTCTCAGAGACGGCACTGTTTTTTCAAGACGCAGGGTTGTACCTCAGGGTCATACCGATGTGCTCCTTGATATGTGCGATGAACTTCTTGACGAGTCGGATCTTGAAAAAAAAGATCTTGATCTGATTGTGTGCGGCAGGGGACCGGGTTCATTTACCGGAGTTAGAATAGGAATAGGCATAGCTCAGGGACTGAGTTTCGGACTTAATCTTAAGCTGCTTGGTATTTCCGATCTTATGATCCTTGCACAGGGGTGCATCAGGCGTAGCGGTGCAGAGAATATTGCTGTAGCCATAGATGCAAGAATGGGTGAAGTTTATTTTGCCCTGTTTCATTCTAATAACGGTGCGGCAGAGCTCATCGGCAGTGAGCAGGTATGTCCGCCGGCTGATGCAGTAAGCATAATTGATTCACATTTCAGTGGAAAGCCATTTGCAGTAACAGGTACCGGCTTCAATGCATATGATGAACTCAATAAATATGCAATTGAGAATGGAGCTTCCTTTTCACCGGATATGCTTCCGGATGCTGTTGACATGCTGGATCTGGCTCTCAGACTGGTTGACAAGGCTGATGATCCCGAAAATCTGATCCCAACTTACCTGCGAAATGACGTTACCTGGAAAAAGACGGGAGAACAGAAGAAAAAGGATTGTTAGGATAAGGACTGTATCTGTTTTTTATCAGCCTGAACGGCGGCTTTTGTTTTCTGATTTTTATACAGGAGTTGGGTTAAGTCTGGGTGATAGTGGAAAGTTTATGAGCTTCTGATCCTGCCGTTTTTTACCGCAAATGAAAAAGTCCGCCTCGTATTGAGACAGACTTCCAATTTCAGCTTTAAACGTTAAGACTAAATCAGTTGCCCTTTTTCTTGTCTGAATCACCAGTACAATCATCTTCAGTTGGCAACTGACTTACGTCAGCCATTTTAACCTTAAGTGCCTCGGCATAGCATTTTTCTTTTTTAGGTCTGGCCTGTGACGGTTTGAGACTTTGAACTGAAATGTCACACTTGTTGAGGTTAGCTATGTAGGTATCTTCGATCTTTCTGCGGTAGTACCTGATTTTTTCATTGTGAAGATCCTTGCATCCACGGATGATTTCCTCTTCGTTTTTGGCATTTTTCTGCTCAGCAATCTTCTTTTTTTCTTCTTTTATTTTCTGAAGCATTAACAGTTCACTAGGTGAAAAAACTGTATCAATCATGTTTACGTTGGCAGATGCATCATCTCTCGGAGGATGCTGAGAGTAGTGGGTTACTCCCTTACTGTCAACCCAACTGTATACCTGCGCTGAATTTACGGCATTTGTCGATAGTGCAAAAACAGCAGTGGCAACGGTATACATCAGAATATCTTTAAACTTAAACATTCGGTTAACCTTCCATGGCTTTTTATAATCCTGTCATTATGATTATATACGTTATGAAAAAAGATTTTTATACATAGATCAATGGATAGCTAAAAAAACAGGAGTTAGATCATGTTTTGAATCAAATTATGTTGTTCGAGGTCTGATGTGCGTTTAATCATTCTTGATAGTCCGGCATTGTGGCGAAGATCAGTTTTTATCACAAAACTTAATTTTATAATTGCCTACACCTGCATGGATGTAAAAATTGTCAACTGGATTATAATTCTGAAATGAAAAGAATAGTTGTTCTTGCCGGAAGCCCTCGCAGAAACGGAAATACCGATATGCTTGTAGATTCTTTCAGAAAAGGGGCGGGGGAGAAAAATGAGGTTACTGTGCTGTCTGTTAACCGGCTGAAGATCGGTTCGTGCACAGGATGCAATGCATGCTTCAGAAGTGTCGGCGGCAGATGTGCACAAAAAGATGATATGCAGATCGTGTACGATGCTCTGATGTCTGCTGATGCTTTGATTATTGCTTCACCTCTGTATTTTTACGGAATTAGTGCGCAGCTTAAATGTGCTGTTGATCGCCTCCATTCTCCGGTGAGAAACTGTTTTCATCTCAAGGAGCTCGGGCTTATTATGGTGGGAGCTGCAGAACTTCCTCAGATGTTTGATTCAGTTCTTGTTCAGTACAGGCTTGTTCTTGATTTCTTTAAACTTAGGGATGCCGGCAAGGTTCTTGTCAGAGGAGCAAGGGAACGCGGTGAAGTATCAGAAGAGGCTCTCAACGAGGCCTTCAGGTTCGGTCAGTCGTTCTCATAATCAGATCCTTGTTTTTGCGCAGGATTTCCGGAATGAGTCGTGCAGCTTTTTGAATAAGGATTACAGGTTTTAAATTAACAGTCATGTGTAATTAGTTGGCAGTTGTGAGCGGTTGTGCAAAGCGCAGACAGAGTTAAAAGGTTGTCCTTTATTGAGGATTCATCCGCGGGAATTGAGATTGTAAGTCTGGAGCATGTCAGCATATCCTATCCTCCCCATACCCACACAGGGCATTATGCCATCGGAATTGTTACTGACGGTGAAGTGTCGATAAAAATCGCCGATCAGGTTGAGCACTGTCGATCAGGAGAATTTTTTGTTGTTCATCCTGATGTTTGTCATTCTATTTCTCCGGTTTCTGAATGTTATTCCATGATCACTCTATGTATTCCGTGTGATGAAACAGCTCAGGGAAAATTTGACATTCTGAAGAAGCGCATTATCGGCAATCCCGAATTGGAAATGAGTGTAGATGAAATGTCGCGGAAGGTGCACATAAGCTCGTTTCATATGATCAGGAGTTTTGCCTCAGAAAACGGACTGACGCCTCATAAATTTCAGATGCAGTGCAGGATTAGAAAAGCTCAGGATCTGCTGAAAAAAGGTTACAGGGTTTCGGATGTTGCCCAGATGGTCGGTTTCTGTGATCAGAGCCATCTTGACAGGGTTTTCAGAAAGCAGGTCGGAATTACTCCTGAAGAATTCTCAAGATCAGCAATTTTATCCAATGCCGATTGAATCGCTGCTGATATGATTATCTCAACAATTGGTAAACAAACTAACGAGGTAATCATTATGAACAATGAAGTTTTTGAAGCTTTTAACAATGGAGTATACGAGGTTCCGGGCGGGAGAGTATGCTTTGCTGATATTCCATGGAGCAAACACCCTGTGTTTAACGGAGTTGAGCTTAAACATATTGTCAGGGGAAAGGAGACGGGCGGAGTCTACAGCTTTCACCTTGTTAGAATAGCTCCGAATTCCAGCATCAGAGATCATATCCATGATCCTCAGCTTGAAACACATGAGGTGATTGCAGGAAGCGGAAAATGCATCAATGACGGTCATGAAATTGAATACAAAACAGGAACTGTATCTGTTATGCCGCCTCGGGTTCATCATGAGGTCCATGCTGGGCCTGACGGTCTGTATCTTTTTGCCAAGTTTATGCCTTCTCTCTGCTGAATCTGAATCCTGTTATCACTGTCTTTTATAGCAGGAATGACTTGATGAAGAATATTTTTCAAGAATGTGCCGCATTGTTTTCATTCATAAATGATTGGACTATGTGGCATTTTTTGTGACCGGAGTTCTGTTTGGCAGATGTTTCTGTGTCTATGATAAAATAAAATGGCATACAATGTCTGTCTAAGTTTTTGAACAACAAAAGTTATCATAATCTGGCAGAAGAGAATTTTTTATGGGATTTTTTAGCTGGTTTTCCGGTAAAGATAAAGGCGGATTTTCTGGATCCCGCAATATTTACAGCGGTTCACTTGTGATTGATTCGCTTCGCGGCTTCAGCGGAGAGACATTTGAAATCATTCTAATCGTGAAGAATGAATCAGTGATCTATAATAATTTGTGCAACACTGCACATTATTCCACCGACAGAGATGGAGATCTCAAGTTTAGAGGTCCGGTGTTCAAGATAATGCTCAGTCTGACAACTGGAGACAGGTTTGATATTTTTTACGGCATTGTGACAGATGATCGAGAGGGTACGATGATGGATGTTACGCCTAGCCTTCTTGATTCTTATACTGTCAACATTTTGAAGGAGATTCTCGTCAAATGTCCGGGTATTTTTGATCTGCGATATTATCAGGGAGCTCCGACGCAGTATACATATCATTTGTACCGGAATGAAAGATACTATTACCTGACTACCAACAGAGGTAATGATGCATTCTGCGTTATGCAGGACGGTAGCGGAGTTTATGAAGGAGACAGGTCTCAGGTGATAGATTTTATCGCAGGTTTGTGATCTGATCAGGAATTCAATTGCAGTGTTTTTTTTGTATGCTGTCGTCCTGGCATCGTCAGCAGCATTGCAATGACTTGGCTGATTCCTGTATTATGCAACTTGGTGGGCCTGCGGAGGTGTTGGTTTACTGTCAGCTCTGAATATAGCTGACGGATATGGGCACATGAACAGTGAAATTCTTTTTCAGGATCCCTGTTTTCCTTGAATACTGGCAATGCACAGCAATTCCTGACAGATAATTCAGATCCCAGTCAAGCCTGAGTCTGTGGCTTTTCATATTAACTCCCGTGAGTTCTGCAAACTTCATTTTTATTATTCCGCAGTTGGTTACTGCGATTAAATTCTGATGTTTTACGAGTTGTTCGTTCATTGTTTTGACGGCTCGCCGGGGCAGTTTGGTTATTGGCCGGCACATTTTATCTTTACGTATGCAGGCATGGTCATGGCAGTTTTGTGGAGCTTTCTCTGCCGGTCCGCGTATTTTTCGAATGGAAGACCGTCAAGCTCGCCAAGGTATATTTCCTGAAGTTCAGATATGATTTCTATATCGGTATCATTATTTTTAGGCTCTGTTAGGGAATAGTGTTGATCCTGGAATCAGCGTTGCACATTGATCCGTTATTTGGCCTTTAACTTTTACTTTTTTAAGTTCAAAAATATAAATACATTATGAAATGTAATGTTTTTCTGTAGCATCAACACTTTTTGTTGAACAGAGCCTTATTGATATGCCGGAAACCCTGTGGAATTTCATTATTTCCTTTTGAAACCGCAGCCTGTCCTGTGATCTGCCTGCGTTGTGTGATGAAAGACAGGGATTTATGTATTCTGAGCTGTTGAGTTGGTTATCATGGCTATTCTGAAGCAAAAAAAACGTTCAGTGTTTGTATTAGGTACAAACTGAAACATGAGGCACTGCAGAAAAATATGATACATGAGGTACACGAGAGTGGCACATCAGACCGCATGGATTTTCATTTCTCACCTGCTGAATGGCTGCTTTGCTGTATTTCCTTCTCATACAGCATGCTGTTTTCATAAGACATTTGCATCCTGTTACACAAAGTTTTTATTTAAAAATGATCTTTTAGCGACTGATGTGGTAGGATATCAGCTTAAGGAACAACATCCTTACGGCTGATTTGGAATTATTATTAATCGGGTAACTTAATGAAAAAAATATCAAAAATCCTTCTGAATGCAACTGCATTACTGACAGTATGTACACTGCAGAGTTCTGCACTTGCCGATACACCAGAAATAAAGACCGGACTTTATGCACCTGCAACAGCAAAGTACTCAAAAATGTTTCACAACACAGATTCCTTCATATGCATGGGAACCGGATCTGAAGCATGCCAGAGCTTTGTTAAAGGCAAAAAATTCACTTCGGAAGAAAAAGAACTGGTTGAAGGAGGTTATATTTCCGGCGATCTGAAATTTACGAAAGATAAGGACAGTGCAGAATACTCTGTGTCAGGAAGCATTCACTTTATCAGAATCTGTGAGCTTGGTACCGGCGTATTTTCAAAGACAGATGATACAAACGAATTCGAGAGTAAATCCGTTAAATGCAGAAGGAATGATGACGGTTCGATAAGCTGTCCGTTTGTTAATCCGGATGAAACAGAGCAGGGTGATGCTCATGCAGTATTTACATTCAGACCTGCCGGATCAAATAAATTGAAGATATCAGCTCAGTCAGTACCTGGGATGGATGAGATTATCCAGGATGGTTGCCTCGATTCCATAAGCGATACCTTGTTTGAATACGAAACTGAAGAAGAATATGCACATAATATGTATGTCAGTTCAAAGCTCCAGTTCCTCATGGCGGACGATAATCTTAACAGAAGCTGGAGGGAACTGAGCAAGGCTCAGAGAGACAGGCTACTGGCTGAGCAGAAAAAATGGGTGAAGGAAAAAGACACAAAATGCGGCCCGGTAACAAAGAAAGGCTCAGAGGGTGAACTCACAAAAATGTACAGATGCCAGTATGAAATGACTAACGATAAATACTTTGAACTTGCCAGTATGCGAGAATAATTCTTTCTGTCGTTAAGAAAATTACCTCCAGCTGTCCCTGAATCAGAGGACAGCTTTTAAAGGCAGATCCGGACAAAAATTTCATGAACCTTTTGGAGGTGATAAACTGGCCTATGTTCAAGAAAAGTGTTAATCTTATCTTAAACTGCTGAGGAGTAGTCATACCCGAAGGTTTTGACTTGAAAGTCAAAACTCCATTTTGCAAGCATTTTCGGCTCTTTACAAAAACAAGTTGGAAATATCCGATTCACCTTATTTCTAATAATCATTTTCGTTATTTTAATAACAATCATTTCCTGTATCTTATTGTTTATTATCTTCGGGATGTATCCATTATTT